>Ga0065711_1029283_pt1 | contig 36808 bp, 18 predicted proteins | sample Hoacrofraction12_FD_59098 | JGI IMG/M metagenome (GOLD analysis project Ga0065711, IMG submission 59098) | Hoatzin crop microbial communities from Cojedes, Venezuela - Epithelial fraction 12 v2 (version 2) | ecosystem: Host-associated > Birds > Digestive system > Esophagus > Crop | place... | reverse complement strand
CGCGCCCCGGGCAGCTCCCCGCCGCCGCTTGGGGCTCGGGATGCTCGCAGCTCCCGCTGACTTGACGCCGTGCGGAACTGACGGGGTGCTGCAGCCCGCCGGGCTGGGGGAGCAGCAGGTGGGAACGCCTCGGGCGGAGTTCGGCGAGGGGTAAAAGGTGGCCTCGCTGGCTGCCCTCCGCGCCTGGAGAAGGTGTGAGAATGCGTTAAAGGGGTGGTGAGAGGCGCGCAGCCGAACCTTTCTGTAGCTGAAAAGGCCGACGGACAATTGTGGTGTCAATCCCTGGGAGTGCTTCTCTTTAAAGTTGAAAGCCACTTGTTAAAGGAGACAAAGAAGGGATGACTTCCAAAACGATGTAATAGAACACCATGTGATACGATTTTTTAATTTAAGCTTCTGAAAACCTTCGAAACTGATTACTTTCTGCAAGCGCACAGGCAGAACTGCAGCTATGTGCACTCAGCAAAGACCCCTTCATATGCTTCCATGTGGGAACTGTTATCAAGAAAAGCCCCAACGCCGGAGGAAAAGGCCACAGTGGCAAGCACATCCCTCTCAAATCCTATTATTTTATTCTTTTTTTCTTTTTTAAATGACACGTGCTGCTCTTTCCCAGCTGCTGGTGAAAGACGCCAGGCAGAAGGGGGCTCAGTTTCACATCTCAGCCAAAAGCTGGCACCCAGCCAGCACCCTGGTTCAGCGCAGTGGCACGGTGAAAGCCTCAATGCTTGCCAGAAACTGGAGGGGCCTAAGCAAGTGCCGGAGGTTAGAGGTATCTATAAGGGCTCTGCTGCATTGGACACCATGGATGCGCAGAGATGTCAGCCATGGGCTTGCCTCTTCATCTGGACCAGAGGGTTTTGGTCCTGGGAGGAGAAGTATGGACTGAGTTTGGTACGTTACAGACCAGATCTGATACGAACACTGCACGCTTGCAAAATGCACACCCTGGAGGTTTCTTGTCAGGGGCATGACAGCAAGACCACAAGTGAAAGAAGTTTTCTTCCTCTTTATTCAAAAAGTTATAAAGAGAGTTTTGATTGTGAGTAGGGACACCAGGGGAATCTGAGATTTCCTACTTCATCTTTGAGAGTCAAAATGTGTCTTTAATATGTTTTGGTGTTGTTCTTGATCATTATGTGATTGTGTAGGTTGGTTATTGTAGAGGCAGGGGGAAAAACTGGCAGCTTTCCGAAATGAATTTTCTGTGAGAAATTGTTGTTAGATGCAATTCTGACAGGTTTTCATCATCATCCCATTTTTCTGAAACAAGAAAAAGAACCCTCTGTTTTAAAAGACGTGCATCAGAATCAAGGGAGGAGAACTAGAGAATGAGCCACACACTCATTTGATGCAGGTCAACGGATATGAACTACTCGGATATAAACATTCGGTGGAGTTGCACAAGCTAAGGATGGAGCTTAACGTCTTCAGGAAAGATGGACAAATATTGTTAGGTGTCACCACCCTAGCCCATCATTCTTCCTCTAAAATTGAAATAACTAAATGCTTTGTGTATGCTAGAGGGATTTGCTGGGGGAGGAAACATTTCTTTCTCTCTAGTAGCAAATGACACACTTGAAAAACTGGGTGATTAATCAAGCTTGTATAGCTCTCATACTGTATCATAATAAGATTGATCGATCACAGGGCATCCTCCAATGGAGACTGGTAGAAGAAATTAATTACTGACCTGGACATATTAGGAAGCTTTGGTGTACTGTGTTTGGTAGTATGTTGGGGAAGCCTGTCACATGTCACCTAGTGAAAAATGAAAAAAAAAAATAGCCCCACAGTACAAAAAGAAAAAAACATATATATACAAGTAAATTTAATTATAGAGAGGATCAAGATCTGAAATAAGAAATTTTTTTATTGGCTCTGGAGAGTGAGGCAGGTCATAGCAATTTGTTTCAATAAGGTGCAGCCCTTTTTCAGACCTAGCTCTTAATAACTTGAGAAGCATAAATCATCAGTCTTTCCTAATCTTCCAGTAATTAATAACGTTCTGGAAAGCAGATCTTGGAGAATCATTTCCTGGAAGAATGTAGTGATTTTTTTAATGAAAAATTTGGTGGGATGAGAAGAGAGATTTGAAAAACTGCTATGAAGAGTGAAAATGAATAGCAACAAGGTGAAGAAAATTTTTAGCACCGTAATTGTCCTAAAATTAAGAGGTATGATATGAAAAAACCCAGAGACAATACTACAGACATAAGATGAATTGCAAGAGATTCACCTCAAAGAAAAAGGAACTTTTCAGGTAACAAGTGTCAAAAACATACACGGGTTTAGCAATCGGTATCAAGAGGGTGAATTTGTTCTGTGGGAACATATAGTAAAAATAACACTAGCATAAGGTGTTCTCCTACTGCCAGATCTGCTAAGCAAATAGGAACTTCATTTTGCACCAGCTGCAGCTTCCAAGTGGTCTACAACTGTGACATATGGTCTACAATACGTAGATTGGTGCTCTAATACTATGGCTGCCCCCCACTGTACCTAAGTAAGTAGGACATATGTTAGATTATATTACTTAATTGTGCATTACCTCGCATCTGTAGGCATTAATTTACAAACTTCTGATACATTTTTTTTAATTGAAAGGATGAAATTTTCTGAATTTTCTGTGCAATCACATTTGGATTCCAGTATAACATCGCAGTGAATCAAATCTTAATTGCAGGCCTTATGTTGTTTTTAATGCATTGAGCATGCAAACCCCTATGTAGGTTTCTTTGTGTTGGCTATTGTGTTGTAGTGGGATCTGTTCTGGGATGAGGTGGAAATGTTTCACTGAAATTAATGGAGGATTTTAGGGGACTATATTTATGCAAAAGAAACTAAGGTCTAGACAAGATAGAGAGAAACAATAAAACAGTGTAAAAGTCATGTCAACATGCACAATCAACAGGGAATACCAAGGTTAGGGTGGCTCATACATCAGACTCATGTTTAGTAGGATACATTGGTAGTTACATAATAAATACAGATTTGGTGAAAAGTTCTTAAAAACAGCAAAATTAGAAAGGAAGAATTGTTTTCTGACTAAAAAAATTATACATTTCTGTATGTTCCTCATAGTTGGTGCTGTTTGGTGAATTCTTCGTACTGAGATTTTTTTAGGGTAGTAGGATAATGACAGTCATGCCTGTATTTATTGATTCTATCTTTTAAAATGTGAATGGATTATTCACCATTATGCAGTTGTCCCTTCTTCTGCAACATGGACTGGCAAAATGTTTGATTGTGTTTTCAGTGTACTTTTGTCCCAAAGATTTAAAATTTCATGGGATATTGGACATTAATTTGTTCCTCACAAAAAAGTTCACTATGTAATTTTTTTAAAGGAATCCTTATTGTACCCCACAGAGTTAAAGTGTTCAAGACTACCTACTCGTTATTTTTTTATATTTTGGATCCAGGAAAAATTAGCCTGTGTCCCAGTGAGTTTCATAAACTCCTGATGACAACCATATTCAGCACAGGCCTCCGCATGTCTCAGTGACTTCATAGTTCACATTTCGGTGACGTAATTTCCTAGTAGGCAAAAGATTGGACTGAACAGAGGAAACTCTTCCTTTACTATAGGAAAGTAATGGCTATGTTAGTGTTCTCTAGCATGTCTTTAAATGTGAATTTATCAGTATAATAACGTAAAAGTCCTCAGAATAGCTCTTGTCTGGTGTAGCTGTTACTGCTGCAGAAAATCTGGTCTATGTTGGATGAACCCTGGGAATAAAGTGCATCTCTCCTCTGTCTCATCCATATTTTTACAGGGTTCATGAATTTCGCTTCCGTTTTTATGCTGAAGCTCATCTGTTATTTGAAGAGAAAAAAGGGAACAGCGAATCTCAAAGCACTGAAACAAGAAAGTGTATTTCCATTTACTCAGGTTACATGGTATTTAGATTGCTATAATGTTTTGGGAGAGCCAGGTTATCTGTTCTAAAAAAAAATCCAATCATTGTCCTTAAAATTTTATTTGCCGTAAAGTTAGGTTTTGACAAAACTTTATGTCCATTTTGCTTTGTAACATGCTATTATGCAACATGACAGCACTGGAATAATCTAGCACATAAGAGCTAAAAATGGACAACAATGTGTATGAATTTGCATCTAAACCTGCTACCACTTCACATGTTGATCTTAACTAATGGAGCCTGATAGGGTATTTTTATCTTCATGGCTAGTTGCCTCTTGAATTGGTAGGAAGTAACACCTTAACCTGTAGATTTGCAGGAGTCTAGATGTACTCTGAAGGAAATTTCACTGCATACTTTTTGTAGTCTATCCTGAGCTGCAGCTGTTGCTTGGGAATGCTCATGGGGAGGGAGGATGAACTGCTGTCGGAGGCAGAGCACTGGCCTGTGCTTTAATCTGATCCAGTAAACGTGCTTATAAATCTATGAAATGATACTGGGTCATCTAATAGCATGGCACAAACAAATCTAAAGAAAATGAGAGTTTTCATTTTTGACAGACAAATTATTTTGGCCTACAATAATCTGTCTGAGGCCATATAGACAGTTAGGAGCAGAAGAAAGGAGTTCTAGTTTGTTCTTCCATTATTAGACTTCTTGTAGCTTTGTGTGATTTCCCAAGATTCAACAGGACTCTCATTTTTGAGGTGGCTGTTGAAGAAAATGGGAGCAGCTAAATAGTAACTTAGCAACATTTTATACTGCATGGAGCCATACAGAGACAACATAATTCATACCTAAGAAAGTGTTTACTTCTGGTCATCGACATGAAAACTTCAGTTATGATTACTTGTGGGTCATGAGGTTGGACAGTTGGACAATACACTGTCAAAAAACATTTTTATCGTTATTCCCTTAGTGTGATTTTTGTCTCTTTCTTAATGAAAGTTTTTGTATTTGTGCATTTATCTGCCTGTCTATCTCGGGCCACAGTTGAGTAAGCTGAAATACAGCTCTTGGTCTGGTGTTTCCAGCTGGAAGTTTTACAGGAATAGTGACAGAAAGCTTAGTTCTCTTTAGGAAGTAGTGGCTCAGCAGCACAGGTCATTTGAGGATGCTGATGCAGAAACATGGGATTAAATTAAATTGATATTTCCTCTTAATATTCTATCAGAATAATCTTCTTATCCCATATCATTAAATCACATAAGAACTTAAGATGACAGCTAAACACAATTAGAATTTCCTAGAGGATACAGCAGGACATTGGAGTATGGCTCTAAATACATGTACAGGAATCATGTTCTTGTTCAAAAGGATTCTTTTCTCCAAGTGTCCTGCAGGGATTAAGCAATTGATACTAGAAGGCCATTGGTCTAACTCTCCCCTGTGCAACCAGAAGTCTTACTAGATGGTCTAGGACAGCTCAAAGGCAGTACTGCTGAGGCCACAATGTTGAAATATTATGAACATGACATACAAAATTTAAAACTGGGAAAGACAGATAATTTTCTAATGCATTTAAAACTGACTTACTTCACATAAAATGTATGACTAAGGGAAGGGAGGGGAACTGCTTCACTTTTCCAGCCTTCTCCTTTAATATGTGTGCACTACTCTTTACTATATTTGCATTAGCCATTTTTTGAAAGAATAAACATTATTATCCTAGGGTACAAAGTTCTGTTAAAAAGGACATCCTCAAGGACATTCATAGTCTTAACAAGATAATTTCCATGTTTAGTCATAAAAATTGTTCAGTTAGCAGTGGGTCATATGCCTAGGCCACTAGCAGCAGTGTAACAGATATTTTGGTGTTTTGTTTCTTGTTTTTAAAACTGTGACTGTGTTTCTTTATATTAACAGTTTTGGACCAGACACAATAGTGTTGTGTTGCATTGCTTTCTCAATTTGCCAAGTAATGTCAAACATTGTATGTAAGCATCGGTCTAACTGAATGAAAAGTACATATTTGCTGTGTGCATGTTGGTGTTGATACGTATTTCGTGTCTTAAACCTTGGGAGAGTGTTGATTCTTGTTAATATCATTTAATTCTGCTGATGGCTACCTCAATAAAAGTGACAAAAATATTTTACACTTTCCAAGCAATCTTCAGTTATAGGAAATGATTTCCGGAGAAAAGTTAAGGACAAATAATTGAAGTAAAAAGCAGAAATTCTTCTATAGATTTTTAACTAGTTGAAGTTTATCACAATCTTAATCCCTTTGGTGTTCTGCTAATTTATTTCTAATTTCTCCTGCCACTTTGCTCTCCTTCTCATTCAGGGTCAGATCCAGTAAAAAATCTTGCATCTCTGAAGGATTTACGTAGGATGAAGGTCTCTAAGACCAAAACGTTGATCTAAAATCCCCCTTTATTCAGTTGCCACCTGGTGATGGAGGCACACCATCTCACTCCAGGTCTCACTGGAATACTTTACAGGAAAACTCTGTTTTATGCAATGCTTACACATTTCAGAACCCACCAGCTAATTCAGTTGTCTCCTCAAGCCCACTTCACTCAGGAGAGTACCAAAGCATCTGGCAATATCTTAATTTGGGTGGTGGCAGAGGAGCAAAGAAGAGAGCAAGGAGAAATATGACTTGGTATCGCAGGGCTCTGAGCTTTCTGTGGAGATCCTGGGTTCTGTTCAGGGACCACAGCTGCATTTTATACAATGGATGTTTTAAGGAGCTTCTCATTAAGTCATCTGCTGATTTGAATTTGTTCTGCTTTCATTTTTTTCCCCACCCTGAGGAAGCAGGGCCTGAACATTGGCTAAGCAGAAATTATGGTAGCCTTGGACCTCATGAAAACAGTATTCATGGGCTGAAGTTTTCAGGAGTCTTTAACTGAGAATGAATCTACTTTTTATTTTTAAAATCTTCATTTCTGTCTTTTTCATGATAAATTTCAAAAAGAAAAAAAGGAAAAGGAAACGGAAGTGTTCCTGCTTCTGAGAACTGGTCTACAGATTCGTTTGATCTGCAGTGGTGGGTATTCACTACCGTGGGCGATCCATACGTGTGAACACAGAAGATTTATCTAGCCAGCAAAATCGGAGCTGTGTAGGTACCAGAGAGAAGCTGTGGGACATGTGAAATTGCGGGCAGCTCATTGAGTATTCTAGCCTCAGAACTATCCCCGTCACTGAGATCTGGCAGGGACACAAGGTGCCTATTGACCTGTGCCACTGATCCTGGACCACACCTAGCATCTCTTAAGGTGACAGAGCCTGCGTTTCAAGCCTGTTTTTACATTAGAGAGCTCTCCATCGTATGCAGAGACTGCCATTAGGAGATTACTCAAAGGCAGAAACCAGTTTTCCTTCCCACAGCCCTGAGTCAGGGGAGCAACGGTGAGGTTTATTTATAATGAACATCTCTCCCAGTGCAGCTCTGATGTTCATCCATCAAACACTCCTGACAAGTCGTTAGTGCTCTGTCCATCCAGAAGGTAAATTCATCCTCGTCAGCAAGCACTAAATGGCTGTCCCGGCCCAGTGGGTGTTGCCCAGACATTGTATCAGCTCCTGCTGCCTTTTCCTCTGGTTTATCAAGAGATGGCAGCAAAAAGCCATTTAACCTTTGATCTCAGTCCTCGGGACCTGTCTGTGGCAGAATCATGGCAGTCTCTACCCACCCACTCAACCCATCCCCACCGGTGCTTTGCCTGCCACGTCACTCGGGAGGGTGGTGGGAATGATGGCCAGGACCGGGTGCCTTCGGCCATGTTCCACGCACAGCAGTAACCAGAGAGGCTTCCCCACCGGCCTCTCCACAGCCCTGCCTGCACCCTGCTTGCCGTAAGGCTGCTCTGGCAGCTCAGCAAGAGCCATGTCCAGCCATGGCCAACGTGAAGTCCAGCGACAGAAGAAACGTGTTGCCTGGTGCCACAATTAGGTATCAATGGGACTTCCCCTGTGGCAGAAAACGTGGTTCTGTAAGGGTCAGGCGCTGGGTAAAGGGGAATATTTCTGAAAATGAGCAGAAACAAAACTAACGGCTTAAAGCATTGAGAAAAAGGCATGTGAAGAGTGAGTTCTTTTGGGGGATGTAGCCCTTGGCTTTGGGTTCATGGTGATGGGAATTCCCATTTTAGAAAGGGCCACAAAATGTTCAGACTGTGTGTTGCTAGTCCAAGCTGAGGGACACGGGAAGGAACTTTCTGATTCAGTGTCTCAAGCTGACAAGTCATTTGCTAAAGTGACATTTGTAAGATGGAGAAATTGGTGACATAACATGTCAATAAAGACAGGTAGAGAAAAATATTTTTAAATTAGACGTGATTAGAAATACAGCACCTAGCCCTGTTTCAAATATTCTTTAGTTTTCTTGCTAAAGAAAGGAAAAATTTTCAATATAATTTGACTTTAACTGGATTTGTAAAAAATTTACAGTGGTCATTAGTGAATAGCAAGACACCTCGTTGTTAAGTGTTGCAGGATGCTTTCAAAAACTGGTTTCAGCTGAAGAAGCTGGAGTCAGCTGCATTTAAAGTCAAGACAAGCTCTGGGGTTTTCAGTATCACCACTTACTCTGAAATGTCACTTAGGAGCTGTCAACAGGTATGCAAAGGCACCCAGCTGCTCACATCACCCAGCTGTGCAAACCTTTTTCACTTGGAAAAAGAGAAAGAATGAAATATATGTGGATGAAAACCTGGAGTTGTAGAGCATGCAAAGAGCAATATACCACTTGAGGTGGATCCACTTTCCTTTAATCTTCCCATTTTTCTGTTGCGCTGTAATTGCATTTTAACCAAAATGGGCCAAATTCCATGTTCGTGTTCATGAATGTGAATGAGGGTGGTTTCTGCTGGCAAAATAGAGTCATTCCATAGTGGTTAGTTTCAGTTTATCCGAGATTAGAATTTGGTCTCAGTGGGAATAGCAAGCAACAGCAAAATGAGATCATTTTTTACTATGAAGTCTTAATGTGGAAGCCTTATGTTGTTATTAATAGTTTTATCAAATGTACATATTGGTCATTTTCTGTTATGCTATGAAGAATTACCTTAGATCAACATAAAAATATAACATAACATAACATAACATAACATAACATAACATAACATAACATAACATAAGCAAAGTATTGTTTCTAAATAAGTGAATGTGTCATTTGTCAAAAATTAACAAATCATGAAATGTAATGTCGTTTCCTTGATTGTTTTTAGTTTCTTATATTTGCTCTCATTTTTTAAGTCCTTATATTTGCTCTCACTTTTTAATTCTTTAAATCAGCTCTAATATCAATCAACAAGGTTAGATTGAGAAGATCTAATGAAAAAACAAATAGGATTAGTAACTGGAGAGGTGAATAAACATACAAAAAAAAGGATAGACTCCATAAAAGGATTCTTTCCTGAGGTATGTCTGACATTTAGTGAAAATTACATTATGCTTTTTATTTAGTAAATGACAGAACTTTCTCTCTTCCTTCCTGGCTGCTAGAAATCTGACAGATGTCTGTAGAAGGTATATGTGGGAGCTCTGTTGCTTTGGGTCAGCCTCTGTGTTTGTCTCAGAGCATCCACCAATGACACATTTAACTAGTTGCAGCAGTCTTAAATGCTTTATGTCATGACTTCACTAACGAAATCACCTCTGGAGGAAGCATAAAACGCTTGGCATTCTAGAAAATTGTCTGCACATCTCAAATGACTGACCTCATGGGGATTTGGCCATCAATGGGTTTCTAAGGCTTAAAGTGGCAACAAATGTAAACATTAAAATAAAACATTTTGTTAAAAACACATCACAGGAAAATTTGCTTTCCTTCCCGCCCTTTGTAAGTCTGGGTTTATTACAGCACTCAGCATGGAGTGGCAACCAGCTGAACGATGCTAAATCACTGCATTAAAATTCTAGCCACCATGCCACAACCCTACTAGCTATGCATGTAATCTATATAAAATCTCTGTCTCATCTTCTCAATTGAAATGTAGCGGACAACTACTAATAGATCAACAACTGCACCTAGTAAAATTATGCACGTGGTTGAAGGATATTGGTACACAGCATTTGGCAGTTCATATATCATTTCAGAACTTGCCAGACAAATTAAAAAAACAATTAGTAATTCAAGTTATATTGCAGGTATAGTGTTACAGAATGCCAGAAAATAAGTGTGTGAGATGCTTCCTGGGTTGTAACCCTGGCACTGCAGAATCTGCCTGTCTGTGTCCACTGGAGTTCCAGTGAGTTTTCCCAAAAGTCAGTTTTTTTTTACTCCGTGTAGGACTTTCCCCACATTTGATGTTATGGAATATGGGTCAGCTTAGTCATTGGAAGGTAGCATGGTAACTTTTAAGTTGACTATTTTAGTGTTATATTTTTCAGAATAAAAGTTTGAAAGATCGTATCTACAGTTTAGGCTGCCATAGGTCAAATACTGAGAACCCCTATTGAAGTGAGTCTGCTGAGGACATTGGTAGAGCACTTCATTCTTCTCTCAAATGGCTATCATCTTTCTGTACTGCTATTGAGCTCTAACTGTAAAGTAGATCTAGTGATTGCACTTACATGTGCAAATCTGCTATATCAACATCATTTGGAATTCAAACCATTCAGCAACTGCCATTATGCTTGCAAATAGGTCTGTAGTGTAATGGTGATTCATAGGAGACTTAGGTGTTAGTTCTTGTGATAAAAATTCAGGTACAGAAAATGTTTGCTTTCAGCAAGATGGGAAGCCCTAAAGTTTAACGAAAATACTGTTAATTTCATTTGTATATTTTTAGGTTTTTGTGTGTTCTGTGTGAATTCAGAAATTGTGAAATGTATTACAAGGGTGGCAGAACATGATAGGAAATTTCCACACGTGCACATTATCATGTATTTCATACTGTACTATCAATACTAAGTCAAGGACAAATACTTGAATAGCTGATCGTATGGGAACGTATGCTATGCTTGCCTGTGTGGTAGACAGAGAATGTCACCAGTGTACACATGGGTTTAGGACACAAAGTCAGTATACTGTTGCAAATTTTCAGAATCATATCGGATTTCTTTCCAGTGCTTCACCTTACTTTATTTATCTGACAAACTATTTTTCTAGACTAGTAACTTCATTTCAAGCAGCAGTGCTGTGTGATACCATCATAGGACCATCAGCAGTGCTCTTGAGGTACTACTGCCTTGTGGTTGTGTGGACACTACTGCAGCTCCCAGTTCCCTCCTCATCTGCCACTGGTACAAACCAGGACTGGTTAGCTTAGTTTCCATAGCATAGAGCAATGTGGTGCCAGGCTTGCACCTGTCTCTGAAGTTAGTTATTTTTCTGAGTCCCTGTGGATGTGTTGTGCAATTCCCACTGGAGCTTTACCAAATCGGGAGTTACAGCAAGCAGCAGATTTTTTATCACATGGCTGGACTTGGAGGAGTCCTTTCTTTTCCGAGAACAGCAGCAGCTCCCATCAGATACGTTTCTTGTTCAGTTTCCTTCCTTGCTGAAGAGATTTGACTCCCAGCGCTCTGGAGTGTGCATCAGCTGCCAGCTGATTGTGTGCTTTGCTGAGGGAGAGGAGAAGATAATTTCCACTCTTCCAGCTGAGATCTTGTGGTCAGGCAGAAGAGGATTCAGGATTCATTAGGGCAGAAAAGGAAAATAAAATTCTCTTCCCTGGTGATTTAGGACATTTGAAACTGTTTTATTCCATGTTCCAAGGGCTGGACAAAATACTTAATGCTTGAAGATTGGGGCCTTGGTTTTGCGCTGCGAAGCGATGTTGAGAGGCAGAGCCGAGAGCACTTTCCTATGCCCTCAGATGCCTCTGTAAACAGGTGGGTAAGGCTCATTCCTTGGAGATACGGATCTGAAAGCTCTCAAGCAGAGAAAGAAACTGAAAATGTGATTTTGTGACAGAAGAACCCCAAAGGTGATGGTAGAAGGTTGGAGGCTTCCTGTTCCCTGTGGCATAATTTCGCATGCAACTATTTCTTATTGGTTGGCAGTCTTCCAGAAGTTGTCTATGGAGACTATAGTTGATCTCTGTGGTAATGTTTAGAGCCCAGTGTGCTCGGTGGCCCACCCATCACAATACGCCTGCACAGGAGCCCACACTAAGGTCATCCATTCCAGTCTGCTTGCAGTCCAGCTGTTTTGGTGACAGCAACGTTTGGGCCTTTGTAGTAAGAACCCTAATGCCATGAAGTCAAACTGGCTTAGCTTTGGCCCCAAAATATTGCTTCTGGGATGATGAATGTCTGGTTTGGAGAGTGAATGGTTGTGGTGGGTTAACGTTGGCCACCTGCCAGACTCCCACCCTCATTCCTTCTCCTCGGCAAGACAGGGGAGAAAAGAAGATTAAAAGCTTGTGGGTCGAGATAAGGACAACGAGATCACTCACTAACTGCCATCACAGGTAAAACAGACTGAACTTGAGGAAGATTAATTTAGTTTATTGCCAATTAAAGATTGTGAAAAAAAAAACCAACCAACGCACCTGAAAATGCCTTCCTCCTATCTCCTTCTTCTCAGGCTCAACGTCACTTCCAACTCTTTTACCTTCACCCCATCTGAGCGACTTGGGGAGAATGGGGAATGGGCATTGTGGTCAGTTCATAACACTTCATCTCTGCTGCTCCTTCCGCTTCCTCACGCTGTTCTCCTTCTCCAGCGTGTGGGCCCTCTCACAAGATACAGTCCTTCACAAACTGCTGTAGCATGTGTCCTTCCCACCAGCTGAAGTTCTTCAAGAACTGCTCCAGCATAGGTCTTGTCCACAGGTTCATCCATGCACGGCAGCTCCTGCCAGGACCATGTGGTGGCATAGGCTTCTCTCCACAGGCAGTAGTTTCCTTCAGGGCATGTCCACCTTCTCCAGCATGCAGTCCTCCATGGCCTTCAGTGTGGATATCTGCTCCACCGTCATTCTCCATGGGCTGCAGAGAGACAACCAGCTTCACCATGGTCTTCTCCATGGGCTGCGGGGGAATCTCTGCTCTGGCACGTGGAGCACCTCCCCCACTCCTTCTTCACTAACCTGGGTGTCTGAAGGGCTGTTTCTCTCATTTTTTTCTCATTTACTGTGCAGCTTTTTTACCCTTTCTTATGTTATCACAGAGCTGCTACCAAAGTCACCAACTGGTGTTGTCACCTTTGGCCAGCAGCAGGTCTGTCTTGGAATCAGCTGAAACTGTCTGTATCTGACATGGGGTAGTTCCTGATCTCTTCTTAGAGAAGCCACCCCTGCACCTCTGCTTTGCTACCGAAACCTTGCCACGTAAACCCAATACATTGGCCCAAACACACTACAAGTGCGTGACTGGGTCCTTGCTTAGGAACACCGAAGGATCAAGCTTGCTCTCACAACATGCCACTCTTCTTGCCTGAACCCTCTCCTGAGAGCTGTCCCTTTCACAGAAGTCCAGGATCTTCTTCATGTGTATATATAGGCTTTCTTGTGTCTTTCTCCATTTTTTTTCCTGCGCCGTCAGTTTGCTTCCTTCTTCAGAAAGTCCCCAAGCCGCAGATTGTTCGATCTGCGGAAATAGTCTGGGAACGCATCACCATCGCATGGCTGGCATCTTCCAATGCTTTTCTTTAAGAATCTTGGTTGCTGTAGGGGATTTTGGAACAGGAGTACTTTGAAACTACCCATCATGGATGTTTTTATGTTCTGCTTTCTATTGTTGCCCAGTTAGAAAGGACCTTTTGCTACAAAAATCTGTAAGTCTGTTTTGTTTGATCTGTTTTTCCCTTTATGACTTCAGCTCACAGAGATACACGTGTTGTAATTTTAGGCTCGCTAGCTTGGATGCCACTAGCCGTATAGATGTAATAGCGGTATATCTCAAAGAGCTGGGTAAATTTGTGAGTGGTTGACCCAGGCTGAGCTGTTTTCCACTGTGCTTACACTGTTAGCTCTCTTGCTACCAGTCATCAGCTTGTACATGCCTCTGTGAGCGGCTGTCTGTTTAAAGTTAACCAACCTTACTGTGTTTTTAAGATCTTGAATTTTCTAAAATGTCTGTTATCTTCAACCTTCATCTCCTTGCAGGGTGCAAATAGGCTTTGCCATGGAGGCAAGATGCTCACCCTACAGTCAGATCTTTTCAACTGCTAATGTATTTTAATATCAGCCTGTGATAGCACTGCCTTGCCTTCTTAGTGCAAGATGAATGAGGCAGAAAACAGGAAAAGAGAGTTATATGACTTAAGGGAACAGCACTTGAGCTCAAACTGGCACTCACAAACCACATAGAGACAGATTCGGAATTGTCATAACATCCCTTTAAGATTAAACATAATCTGCTTTCTAAATTATTGGATGTTATTTATTCGGGAACAATATTTCAAGAAAATAACTCAAATTATTCCTGCTTTATATTGAAGAAGATATTTTAGCAAAAGTCATTGAAAAATAGGTTGTACCAAAGATTGTTTTACTTTAATAATCTATGCAAAATTTATTACAAAATAGGTATGTTAAAGTTTGAAGCTGCCACAATTTTTTTTTCATTTTTCCCATCCATATCATATCATGAAAAACTTACTTTAAGAACAGAAGGAAAACTACACATTAACTTAAAACAGAAATTTACTTCTTCAGGTCTTTCAAAATAAAAGGTACTATATGAGATTTTGGGAAGGGAATTTTTATTTCTTTAAAATGATCAGTGTTAAAACTGCACTAGAGGCACAAGGCAGTTTTCAATATTGTTTTTTCTTAGTGAGAGAGACTTTATAAAATACTTCATGCTCTTCCTTTATGTCCTCAAAAACTGGTCAGCCTGGAAAAGAAAACTGAGATTGTATCAAAAGTGAAACATAAACATTGCTACTGTGTGTAAAAGAAAGTGAATAAGATAAAATTGACAAAAGATTTAATAGCTCTTAATTTCTGTTTTTATTTCCATCTGTGTGTCACTGATGCCCCCATAGAAAAAAGAATTTGATTGATGAATTTTCTTGGAGAAGTTTTGGATTAAGTATAACCCTAAGTGAAATATTTAAATGAAGATTAACTTTTTGTTGATCTGACAGAGTTGACTTAGTTTTCAAAGTGACTCGTTAATAAAATTGGTGTTGTACTGCATGGTTGAGTGAAAGAGTGACAGAATATGATAGATGACCTTCTCCTTTTTCTTTACCCTCTTTCTTTTATTCTACACCACTTTTTGTTCAAGATGCTTTCTCATTTCTCTGAGAGAGTGTCTGGGTTACTCTGACAGGGGCCCCAGGTCACTCCTGAAAGGGCTTGCAAGCACCATGAGGGAGGCAGAACCCCTTCAATGGAGCAAGTCACTTTGGCGAGCTCTCATGTTGAAGTAGGACAAAGCTGTCCAGGTCACTTGACTGAACAATTTTTCTTCCTGGCCTACTTCAGAATATGCTGAAACAAGTCTTTTGCAGGGAATCAGATTCATCACCTGGACTCTGGGATGCAAACGTCACAACCTACGTGCAAAACAAGGAGAAACCTCACCTGTGACCCTTCAAAGACATTGTTTTCTTCCTACTCCCCTTCCCTACCCCCAGCAAGTTTTGCCTTTAAGTCAACAGGGTTTGAATATAGGATGAGAAGCTAGGAACACTAACTAGTTAAAAAGTAGGGGGCAAAGGGTAGGGATAACTTGAAAAAGGTAGGATAATTAGACAGTGGAGGCATTTAGCCATCTATGTTGCAAGGCCTAGGCTGGTGCAGCAGAGCTCTGTAGCCTTGGCTTGGTTTTACTGAGAAAATTATCTTGAAGGTGTGAGCTAAAACTATGCAAGGTAAAATGAAACACAGAAGTCAAATTTTTCGTACAGCAGTAGTCAACAGGAAGGGATTCTGTGGGGAAAAAAACTGCCTTAAAACATATATAATCCCAGGAATAGAGCAGAAAACTAGGTGAAAACTCAGCAACACTGATGATCAGCCGGTTCGAAGGAGCAATGGAGACCAGCCCTGTCTGACGTGACTGATGACTGCCAGACCAGTGCAGACACATTGAATGTCTCATTAAGGTTGGTGAGAATATTAATACCTAGTTCAGTTACTCATTAATCCTAGATATATATCATGTGTATTAGCCAATAAATAATTGCACTCTTGTATTGGCTATATATTCTGCTTGGAAAGTCTCCTTGCACAAAGTAAAAAGTGGCTGACAGAAATGCCCAATGGGAGAGGGTTATGCTGTTTTTCCTTGAGTTTGGTGTTGCTCACCCAGCTGAAGCCTATCCCTGCTCCTGGCACCCCAACTGAAGCCTACTCCTATCCCCACAGAAGGCTCCCTCCCACCACAGCCATGCAGGAGGCAGCAGTGGGGTCATGGTGGACTCCCCTTCCACCCCTGTGCTACCATACTAGGATAATTCATTCTTGGATCCCTGACTTAACACATTATGCAAAAATTTTCTTCAGCATAAGCATCTACTTTCATTAGCTAGTTGTAGGAGTTTATGGTTATTTCTAAACAAATGGTTCCTCTGCACCTTGTGGGGCTTCAGATCAGCATGACCATCTAGTTTGCTAACCTCTTTTGTCCTGTTAATCCTTTAAACTACAGGAAAATCTATTACTGCATAATTTATTTGACCCAAGTAGGGTGAGTTTGATTGGCTCCCTGAAGACAGAGGTCATACATCACAAAGGAGACATAACAGGAAATGTGAAATGCCCTTTCCTTACATGTCTGAGAGATACTCTGCCTCTCACTGCAATTGTTCTCTCCTGTCATTGCCCGCAGAGTTTTTTTCACCTAGTATTTCTCCAAAGACTTGCTCCAGCTGGGGAGATGCCGTGCTCCACGGAAATCTTTTGGCTCTACCAATAAAAGATTATTAAAAAGTTGTGAGAAAGGGACATGTCTGAAAGTCAAAGGTGGTGAGAAAAGAGCTGGATTTGAATGGAAGAAACATGAAGAAGGTTCTAACCTCTAAAAAAAAAGTTACATTCATTTCTAAATATGTTTATTTGGTGCAGCTAGGCACAAATTGAACACAGTACCCATCTGTGGCCAACTAATTGTCCTTCAGCAATAACTATCCGGCAGTACTTATTTTAAAATACAGAGTGTTTTTCTAAGTATAGATGTTATATCATGTATGTTTCACTGATTTCTCTTAATTAAATGGAGCATTGTAAAAATGACCGTCTATTTTTTCATGCATCCAAGGAAATATAGTATATGGTAGATATTTGATATATAGAGGCATCCCCGCCATTGATCTTGTAAAGTAATCCAAGGAATAATCCATAATATGAAAGAAAACTGAGCCGAAGAGAAGAAAATAAAACAAGAAAATGGACAAAATTATAATAGTTTATCCCTCACATTTCAGCCCAGACTGCAGAGAACTGATGTTAGTGCTTTTCTGCAGATGCTTCAAAAAAAAAAAGTGAAGTTCTTTTAGCTGTGATGACCCATGTTTTGCTCTTAATTACACCAGCACTAAACTTCAGAACCTCCATCTGTTTCAATTACATGTTGTTTACTCTAGGTCTTGAGAACAAAAGGTGCAATTTATCACAATTCACATTTTCTCAAACTTCTACTTGCCCCTCACTACTCTGGAAAACATAGGTGAGTTATTGCATGAAAGAGGGTAAACATTTTTGAAAATAAAAAACCATACAGTTTTTTGAGTGTACAAATTAGTTCCATTAAGGCCAAGGACTTTTTCTTAAAGTGTGCATATTCCCCTTTCATAAAGTAACTTCAAGCCCAGTGAGGGACCCAAGTTCCCCACAAAACACAAGGAACATGTTAGGTGCTTGTCAAGAAGTTTCATAAACATGATATTGACTGTAGAGCCTGTTCCAGTAACTGATAGGGAAAGTCAGGTAAAAGAAAGAGAAAGTAAGTACCGAATCAAGGTCAGTTCTTAAGGAAAAAGCAAACCAGTCATTTATCCATAATACCCTGTAGCCTGTGTGTGTGGTCAGCTGTACCAGAAGAAAATTGTTTTGGGGAGCACAGTTGGATTTGGAGCAATGTCTTAAATGCTTGTTTCCTACATGGTGCTTGTTGTAGTAATGTGTGTAATAGTTGCTGTGAAGGGCAGCAGATCCTAAGGCTTAGTCCTTCCACTGTATTTACATTTTGAATACTTGGAAAACATCTCACGATGTGAGCCCCGTAGGTAAGTCTGGAGGGAAATATGTTGTCTGTGAGTTCCACCACAGAGTATGTGTGAACTAGGGCTTTGAACAACTCAACAGCGTCAGGTTTTGTTGCATTCTTTACAGGAAATAGCTATCTCTGCAGCCCTGTATATGCTGGAAGCTCCACGTTCCCAGGTCTTCTATTCGATCCAACTTATATTAAGCTGTTTCTCTGTAGGAATAAGCACTCAACACTGTTTCTCTCTCAAAGAAAAATTAGCTTGGAGAGTAAATATCTTAATTTTACTTGGAAATAAAGTGCATGGAATTGTTACCTTAATTACCTCTATCATTATTTTGAAATTAAGAACTAAATAAAATGTTTTCTCTGTAATAGAATTAAATTTCCTTGAGGATTAATCTTTTCCATTTTCAAAGAAAACCCTCTTGATATAAGTACTTTATATGAAGTACAGTATGTAAATACTTTTCTCAATGATCTTTTTTTTTCTCCAAAAGAGCTGCCAGAAGGATTGTCAATCCTTGAGCACAGTGAAATCCTCTTTTCTTTTCCCTGATGGAAAATGTCTTGTGCAATTTGTTTTACCTCTGTATTTCTGGAGCTTTGATGGACCAGGTGCATTGAGAATAATACTTTTACATTAGAGTTTTGCTTATTATGATTATGTGGGAAGATCTTCACAATATGGGTAAGCAAAAGGTTAGTAAAGTCTCACTGGACACTGGAAAACATACAAATATCTATTCTAATAACAGACGAGCTTCCCTGGAGAATAAGTGATGAGCTTTCAGCCGCGAGCTTACTAGAGCCAGGAATAATAAGACTTACTGGGAAAAAAATGTCTGTTTTTGGAAAGAGAAACTGCTGGAGTTACTAGCTTATGACTAATGTAGGAGAGGATTACAGCTCAGGTACAGAAACCTGCGTGCCCTTACATCACATACACAAATAAAACTCCCTGTAAGGGCAGTGCAAATGAGTTGATGCACTGTCTGAGGAAAGAGTTGTGGAGATCAGCAGGGACAGACCGGAGAGACACTGCTGAGCCTCCTGGAGGGCTCTGTGTCCTTGAGCAAGACAGGTCTCAGGCTGAGCTACTTAGGTGTATAACTAAGGAAAGTTCTGTCTCTTTTACACACAGATCTGACTCCGAGTCACTTAGTAAAACACTGCGTATTTCAGGAATGACCTCAGCATAGTGCATTCCCATTTAGTTTTTTGTTTGAAACTGCTAACAGTGGAGAGCTTAGATTTATCTTTTGGACACAGTTTACATAATAGATCAGCGACCTACGAAAACCTGATAGAAGTATAATTTTACACATTTACTATGCATAGAAGTAGCTCGTTTTTTTTACCAAAATGTGAGTAGGCCCCTGATGTGTTACAGTGAACTACAAAAAAAAGAATATTATATGTAAAGAAATTATGAATTGAAGCCTGAAAAAGAAGATAGTGTATTAATTTTCATTATTAGATCTAGAAATTGTTAACAGTCATGTACCAGGATCAAAAGCTTTTATGACAGATTCTTTTTTTTGTTTGTTTCAAAATTAGCTTTTTTTCTTTTTTTCAAGTGGTTACCTTTGCCAGTGTATTTTCAGGTCAAATAAAAACTGATTGCCATAATAGAATAAGTCTTTGACCCATGATGAACATTTTGTAATCTTTGCTGTTATAAAATTAAAGAATGTTCTTTATGCAACTATTACGCAACAGGTTTATGATTAAAATAAAATAAACACCTATTAAAATATGAACTGAGTTAAAACTTTATCTTGAGATACTGTCCTCTTTTCTTCTGCAACAGAGTTAATTTTCTTCCTAGTAGCTGGTATAGTGCTGCATTTTTGATTTGGTATGAGAATAATGTTGATAACATGCTGATGTTGCTAAGTAATGCTTATAGTCAAGGACCTTTCAGCTTCCCATGCTTTGCCAGTGGAGAGGTGCCCAAGAAGCTGGGAGGGGGCACAGCCAGGACAGCTGACCCAGACTGTCCAAAGGGATATTCCATGCCATGATATCATGCTCAGTATATAAGCTGAGGGGGATTTGGCCAGGGGGCAGCGGTTGCTGCTTGGAGACAGGCTGGGCATTGATTACTGGGTGGTGAGCAATTGCCTTGTGCCTCACTCATTTTCTCTGTTATTATTATTATTGTTAATTTCTCTTTCATTGTTCTTTTAAACTGTCTTTATCTCAACCCATGAGTTTCCTTCTTTTCCGATTCTTCTCCCCATCCCACTAGGAGGGGGAGAGAAGAGAGCAAGCGGCTGTGCGGTCCTGGTTGCTGGCTGGCAATACACCATGAGAGATACTGTTACAAAGTCATTCAAAGTCCAAGAAAGCAATTTATTTTATTCTCATTTGTGGGAATTCAATGCTTTGTTCAGAACCTATATGTATTTCATGCCTTAAATCTTACCACACCTATATTTAAATATATTCTGTTGTCTAATGTTTAGTAAACCTCTGCCCATCAGAAATACTGTAGCAAAGTCAAGTACGCAATTCTGTATTCATGTATCACTCTTTTATCTCCAAAACTGTAAATCTGTAATAATATTTCTCTGCTATCCAGTAGCCAGGCTATCCCTTTGACACTACAGAGAAAGACCTCTGTAATACATCTCTGCAACACTACAGAGAAAGGGGAGAAAACCCACAGATATTGTTACTGTGTTTCAGTTTGACCAAGATTCACTTTCTGGCACTTTATTTGGTCTGCAGGTAGGTCATGCAGTCTGTGCCTTTTTTTGGCTCCAGAAAAGTAGACTCGAGCTACAGCTTTTTGCTGCTTGCATCATATGGAGAGACATGTGACGGTAGTCAGCATATGGTTTGGGAATCAGCACAAGAAGTGATAAGATTGATTTTCAAAAGGCAATCTGTCTGAGACCTGAGACAGACACATTGGTTTCCCCAAAGTCTGACCTGTGTGAAATGTTAAAAATGTTGGAAAGTACAGGAGTATAAAGGCTCTTCTGATCTTAGGCTGTATAGTCAAGATCCAGGCCATCTGCTGGGGGCCTAGCATCTATCACTTTCATTGCTGTATATAAAAAAAAAAGAATCCAGAAAACCCTGAATTTGTGAGGCATCATTGTAAAGCAGATATTAATAATCTGTTTTATTTGGTGTAGTTGAAAAGCTAGTTGATAGTAACTAATGGCCAACTGGTGAGGCATTGTATTCTAATGAGATGTAGGGAGTGTCCAGTATTTGAAAGAGTCAGCTACACTTTAATTGTTGATTGGCAAAAATCAGTTCTGGCTAAATTTGTACCATGCCTCTACAATGCATTGCATTGCTTCAGGACATCACTGGGTCACTGTCATTTTAAAATTTTTAGTTTCAAAACCACTAATATTTGAATCTAGTTGCTAGCACATGCTTTGACCTGCCTGTTACTAATTCAGGAGAATGACAAAGCATTCATGCATGGTAACTTCACGTTTAAATGTTACTGTAAATTAGGGTGTCACCAAGAAGAATTTTTTACAGCTGTTCTCAAGATGATGCTAGGTTCAAAACACTGATGCATACAGCACATCTGCTTACTTGCTTGAATTGCAATAGTTTTATGGTAATGTCCAAATAATTATACATTAATGCCTAGCTATCTGTAGCTTAGTCTGATAAAGGACTTTAAAGCTGACGCATTAGAAGCCTCAGTGTCTACTGTTTGAACACTAATACCTGGAGCAGAAACCTGAGTTAGGTTCCCTGCTGTGGGGACACAGAGAGGAAGAAGCCTTGTTACTCGATCCAAAAGACCACATATGGCTAGGATCTCACTAACAGGAGACACAAAGCATGAGGGAAGCGTCTAAAACTGCCCTTTTTCTGACATCTGATGACCTTTGTCCACACATGGGCCTTGAGCATCCTTTTTCTGAAACAGAGGTCATTTTTCATAGTTTGAAAGGAATTTCTGCTTCTAGTTCTTTTGAAGTAGAAGACATTATAATCTTGCTAAGTAGACCTTAGAGGTCTTTTTAAAAGAATGTAACGAAATGTTTGGTGTATAAAAAGCCCGATCTCATCAGTGTGTAATGAGCATGTTCCAATGATACCGATAAGTATTCTGGTCTCAGGGATTGAAGAGGGTCGCTTGGGACAAACAAAGTAGAATGAAATTTAACAACAGTGATTGGATTCGTAGGTCACAATTTGGGCCTTGAGTGCTTTGATTCCATCTGACTTCTGATCTGAAGGACCAAGTTCCTTACCAAATCTTTAGCCTGTAATCGGTAAAATGAACTTCACAACATCATCTACTCAAGTAGTCTTTCTAGTTCAGATATATATTTGTGATTAGCATGAATTCTGATTCTGTTTAATCAAATATTAAATATTTTAAAAATACCTTAGTTAACTTTGAGACTCCTTTGAAGAATTGTTTTTAAGACGCTCCTGTATCTTTTACCCCTGTTTCCTTTAATTTTTTACTTCCCAGTTAGAGTTTCAAATTACTGAAAATAAATGCAGGTCATTACATTGCAGCATTGATTGCTGATGATAATCTCAGTGGTTTTAGAGTGACTTCTAATTCATGCAGAAACTGAGTCTGTCTGGATTAGACGCTTTAGGAAAATACAGGGTAAAGGAGAAAGCTGAATATGGAATGACAGCTTAAACAACACAGTCCTGTTGAATGCAGCTCTACCAAAATGAGCATCACTTTTCCATGTTGCTGTTACTCTTTGCTGTGCATTGGAGTCTCCATTCAGTAAGCCCTTGTTGAAGAATTGTGAAAGGTTTGACAGATGAGTTGCTGAGGTAATTACTTAGTTCCTTTCCATCTCACTAGCTTTTTGTCTGATAAATGAAGGCTTAAATTCTGATTTCAACAATTCTAATCTCAGTAGCACAATCAATTACAGTAAAATGCCAATATATGTTTTTTTCCAGAGTCTGGCCGATTTAAGACTTGTTCCTTCCAGTTGTTTATTGTTTAGGGCAGGGATAGCATATGTGTGATAAATTTATCCAGTCACAGATGAAAAAGAAATGTAACTTTAAGTGACAGGTACATTTTTACCTGATGCTGTTGCCATCTACCAAACAATACCTCAATTTGATTTTTAAGCAACAGCTAAGTATAAAATGAAAGCTAAGAGGGCAAATTATTGCTCTGTGTAATCTCACAAACAGTAAGGAGAGAGAAGAGCCTCTTCGGTGAGAGAAAGCTAATGAACAGTGTTGCCATAAGAGCACACATTTTTAGAAATACAAAAAAAAAAAAATTGAAGATGTTAAAATAGTGAAATGACTGAATATTTTTCAATGGAGATAGGGTGTTGTCACCCTTTAAAGCAGGGCGGCAATAAACTGAGTGGCAGATGCTCTCTGTTAACCCCTGCCCTCCCACCAGAGGAAGGGAAAAGGAGGAAAAGGGAGAGAGATGTAAAAATTGAATATAAAAAGTTTTACTAATAACACTTATAATACTAATAATATCAATAATAAGAGAAATAATGCAAATTACACAAAACTGACACTGGGTTTCCTGGAGCTGTGTACCGGGCACTGGCCTCCCACCAGCAGCTGCCAGGCAGCACCAGGCAGTCCCACACTGGGCTCAGCAGCAGGCAGGAACTGGACTCAGGAATGCACGGATAGGAATCTGGATCAGGATCGCAGGCAGAACAACGAGCACGGTCCTCTCAGAAGGCGGCCATGGATGAAGAGAGCGAGACCCTCGTGATCCCCCAGCTTTAAACTGAGTGTGACATGCGTGGCATGGAATACCACGTTGGTCAGTACTGGGTCACCTGTCCTGTCCGCCCCTCCCTGCAACTGCGACCCCTTCCGACTCCTCCCTTGGGGGACCCAAGAGGTCTATCAGTGACCTTGGCTGCTATAGTGATAAACAGGGGCCTTTTTTTTGCATTTCTTTCCTACCATTAGCTCAGTGTAACTATAAGCATTAGGTGTTATCATCATTGGAGCGGACATTGTCTGTAAAATATGCAGGCAACTTCAGAAAAATGCAGTTACTTAGAAGAACTTAGCTGTAAGGAAGATTCACTAAAAGAGAATCAGTTCTGTTTTACCAAAACCAGGACAGGGGTCAAAAGACCTAGAATGCAAATTGATACATTTGTGAAAGTTTCTGTGCAATGCTGTCACTTGCACTGGTGGAAGACTTGATTGTGCTTGGTTATCTTGACTTGTATCTTATATTCTTTCTGTAGAAACATGTTCCTGTAAATAAAGGATCTGAGGCCTTGGGTGATTTTATGGGCTATATATTATAGCTGAGTGTGAATGTTCAGACAATTCATGCAGATCTGACTTTTACATTCAGAACTGGATCTCAGTTTTACTTCTTACTGATTTATACTTGAACATAAACAAGCCAAGGGAAAACAATTTCAGAGCCAAAGTGCAACACACACACTTTCAAATTTAAGATTTTTCACTAGCAAGAAAAACTGAATAGAATTGGTCTAGTAAGATGGTATAATCCATGAAATAATACCAAAAGTTTGTTGATATTTTATTCGGAACTAATCACACCACTCTAGATTGTCAGCTATTAATGATATTAGTCAAAATTTGAGTTTCCTGTAGATAAAGCCAGTAGATAGGATTGTCATTCATACTTCATATATATCTGCTACTAAGTAACTGGTAGATCTCTATGCAGGTAAAGCAGAAATATTGATCAAGTGTAATACAAGAAAAAGTTTGAAAATCTTATTTTTGTTGTTAAGAAATGTTTTGTGGAGAAAGCAAGAGGATTCAAGGATAAACTGTGAGTCAGTGGCACCTTCAGAGGGATGAACCAAGGAAAAACCTTTCTGTCAAGGTGACAAAATGACCAGTGGATTGCTTTGAAGCAGGCATCTGTCTCAGGATGCCTGTTGCAACAAGTTTCTGCAGCTTTTTTATTGTTTTCTGATACTTAAATGTGTAGCAGAGTCCTTATGTATCTGCACTTGCTCAAAAGCTCTCCATGGGGATTTCTTTGGCTGTGCCCAGGTTTACTGAGATGGGTGTGGGGGACCTGGGGCTAAGCACGGAGGGAGCACTGGAAAAAGTTGCAAGGTCCTTTACAAGTAAGTAATGAACATTTTTGCTCTCCAGCATACAACAACTACATGTTCACGTCTTGTTAATGTTATTTTTATGATGGATGACCTACAGTTTTTATATTTTCCACAATATTGTTCTCTGAAACTCTGTTGTATTATATGCCTGTGTCTGTGTGCACACACGGACTTGCCCTGCAGAATTTTCTTTTAAGGTCCCAGCCTGCTGAAAAGCTTTAGAGCTGCCATTGATTTCAAAAGACTAATCAACCATCAGTGCTGGAACTGCTGGACGTATGCCTCACATGGATGAGGGGATGATACACGCACTCGAGTGGATACTCTATTTTTCTCATCTCTCAGCCAGCTGATGCCTTGCTTTTACCCACTTCTATATGCCACCACATAGTGAGCTCTTATGTTAATCAGGAAAATACGTTCAGATCCGTTGGTGGTATTTGGACAACAAAACTACCTGAAGGAACCCAGTGTTGAAGGGGTCTGTTGGGTTTGCCTAACTGGATTTAGTTCTGATATTCTTTCAAAAAGCATACCTGTAAGACTCAAACATAAGCATGATAAGAAGTTTTAGAACTGCCAATGAGTTTGCTATTGACAATCCATACTATTGACAACCCATGAATATATATTCTTGATTTTTTTTAAGTCTTTACTGAAAATTTATTTTCTTCTTCAATGAGGAACATGCCCCATATTCACATAGCATATTTTCTGTTGACAATTTAATGATTTCCCTATCTTCAGTTCCTGATTATTTTTATAGGGACTTTCTAGGTTTAAATTGTGCAACGTTTGTATTCTAGATTAACATATGTACTTAGTAAATGGTTTTAAATATTAAAACAAACCATTACAACTCACTTAAGGACTCCCACTGAGTATGTAGGATTTTATTTTAAAATTATCAATTTTTTCTTCTTTTTCAAATTCCTTATTGATTAAAGGAAAGGCTTAAAAGAGAGGTGACAGCTAAAATAAGCATAGTCGCTCAGAATTAATATAATAATATAATTTCTTAAATGGTACACTTTTGAACTATTAATACTTTGGTTTAAAAAATCCATTTAGCTTAGTCCTTGAAATTACTGAACAATTTTCTTTTGCAGAAGTACCTTGTACTAGAGTCTGAAATAAACAAAAGACAAGTGTAGGTGTGTGCGATCACATACTGTGGGCCACTGTGGGTCAAATTCATTGCCTACATTTAAATGCCTTTTGTTGAAGGATGAAGAGAGCTTGATTTATATGTATTAAAATATTTTTCTTTTCTTCGTACCAGTAAGCACTGTTAAAAATGGCTTTTGATTTTCTGTACAGACTGCCAAACATTGGATTTTTCTTAAAAGGGTTAGATTTTTTTTGTCATTTTGAAGGATGAATTGGAAAAGGGCATCTGCTCCTATCCTTTTCTGCCTGCTCCTGCGCTCATCTGGCAGAGGGCAGGATTCAGGCTGCTGTCAGACAAGGGAATGCAGAAGGGCACCACTAATCCGTGTTCAATGAGGGGCTCAAACACCAACACCAAACTCACTGGGGATATGTTTTCCAAGTAGGGGTTGGGTAGTTTCCTACCTTTGAGGAGTTGGAGAAGGGATTCCTGAACCAAGATAATGCACCAAGGTAGTCATTACATTGCCCGTATTAGAAGTGTCCAACACAGTGACGTCATCCAGTACGTCTGAAGGAGCTAACTTTGATTGCTTGTAAGATAAACTGAAACTACATTTGATTAAGAGAGAGGCAGTCACTTCTAAAGATAGTGGTCTTCATCCAGATCAGGTGTCTATCCATCCTGAGCCTGGGATTCTCAAATGTGTAGAAAAATTTAATGTTAATGGATAGTACAGCAGGTTCCTTGGCAATGAGTATTAGGGAAGTGGACTGGTAGAAGGCAGTGAGAATCTCCACTGAAACAGGAGAGAAGACCTGACATGCAAACAATTCTTGCTGTATGTGTAGTAATAAATTTAAAGATGGTCCACATGACACACCATAACTAACCATACTGTGAATAGTCAGAATACAGAAAACCTGCAGAAGGCTGCATATGCATTGATAATGCTTCAGACTAGCATAAATGTTTAAGTTTGCAGTCTCTAGCAGCTAGATTTAAATATAACTAGATTTAGGGAAAACAAATATGTTGATACTAGCCAAATTCTAGCTTTATTCACCACAGTGAGCCCATTTGAAATTAATTCTGCAATTTTTGTTTGATGAAGGGTGTTGCTTGCTTTCAAATCTCCACATGATTGATGCTAGCCAGAAAATAATTTTAAAGGTTCAGAAAATCAATTGGCTGGATTTACAGTGTTTTAAAACTTGACACTAGTTCCTTCTCATTGAGAGTTATTCTTTAACCCCCAAAAATCACTCATCAGTCTTACTTTTAGGAACAATGTCTGCCATGGCTATGGAGGACAGCAGCAAATCTGAGTATGCTGAGCTCTGATGGTATCACTGGCAGCTTTGAGCAGCCAATCTGCAAACCTTGTGAATTATTAGAACTAGATTATAGCCTGACTTGGGCCATCTCTAGCTACTGATCAGTGCAAAAATTGCTTTTATACTAATGACATTTGATACAGAACCACTTGTTATTAGAAAGCATTGGGTTAGCCTCCGAAATGACGAAATGGATGCACATAGAGTTAGCACAAGTCCTCCTTCCCCCTCATATCTGCTCCCACAGTTTCATGACAGTGTAAATTGTATCCATTGCTGTCTGATGGCCCATATGACACTGCTGGGCGACAATCCATCACTCTGCTGTAAGCTGCTGTGCTTCATTGCTTCCCGGGATTTCCCATGGAGTTTAACTTCCATCTTCTGAGCATGTCTTCATGTGCTGAATATATTGCTGTTATGTAGACAGTAGTAATACCAAGACAAGCTTCTAAGGATGTAATTACACTTCATATCTCATGTTAGATGTTTAAGGTACCTAAACTAAAAGCTTAGCCTCCCAGAGTCTTCATCTGTTCAGTGCAGAGGGAAAGGCTTTTATGGATATCAGCTCAGGGCAGAATCCCAATATGGGAGGAACCTGTCTTGTTCCGACTGTAACCTCAGCGTTGTCCTTAGGGTTAGGTGGTGGTAATAACACTTTTTTATTTCCTACGTAGCATAGAAAACTCAAAGCTTTGTTGGAAGAGAGTTGTTTAGAGATAATAAATAAAAATTGCTTAAGTCAGTGATGATTAATGATACATGTTGTAATAGCATGCGAGTCTCTGTATTTCTTTTCAGCTGCAAGGGGTCTAAATATGCCTCAATAACAATAGTATACGTACGTACAAATCTAATGTTTTCTGAGTACTTCGTATCATTTTTTGCCAGAGTATCTTTCACAATTGCAGTAGTTACAGTCTTCTAATTTGTAACATCACAATTTTTGACACTAATATATTATCATCTTCTTTTCCTGGTTAACTAACACAGTGCAGTCAGTATTCATTCTGTATGAACTAAAGCTACATTACAGTCTCACATAGTACGAATTTTACTGTCAGGTACTGATGAATGCTGATTGTCAAATATTTCATTAAATTCAATACATATCGCATGTAACTTGAATATAAATGCCATACCTAAATTGAAACTTTTCAAAATTGATTTAGAACTCTCATCAGTGCTTTTAATATCAGGTATCGTAATACTTGATATATAAAGGAATTAACAAATATATACTTTTCCTGCATGTTTTGTTTCAGTGAAAGGCTTTCTTTTCTTCAGATGGTTGGATTAGAAGTTAAAGCTCCATGAAGGTCTGATCTAGTACGTTAGATAGTTCCCTGAAGTTTGATTATGAATCAGTTCCTGTCTTTACAGGGAGGACATTCCTTATGTCAGGCAAAGTACACATTTCAGTGTCAAGCTTGACATTCTTCTTTTAGCCCTTTGACATGTTAAATAACGTAGAAGTCAGACTGCAGTGTGTAAAGTATCTTTTAAATTTCCATAGCAGAGCTGGCTTATACCTCATAGTCAAAACTATCCTGTCAAATCCATGCGGCCCTCTGAAGCTCAGCTCTGATTGTCACAGATGAAAATTCAAAACTAATACAGAATGATAAAGCGATGCCTGGTGAGATCGCTGTTAATGTTCGCCTTTCATTTCATTTGTAACCTTAAATGTAAGTTAGCATGTATATGTCAAACAGGACACATTTATTGTAAAATCAGCTAGACTAATTGTATTTCTGGAGGGATTCACTCTTTGATCTGCCTCATTTATTAAAAGGAAGAAAAGATTCCTGTCCCACTATAATGAAAGAAATGGGCATGCCATGCGTATTTGCACATGGAGTAGTCTGTGTTAGGATATGAGAGCAGAGAATGTAGAGGAAAAAGTGAGAGATCTTTTCACATGCTTTCTCACAGCTTTAATATAAGCTGAGTATTCAAAATTTTAGACATTAATGGATTGCTCCTTTCCTAAGGGCTTTTATGCCCTTTCTATTACCTAATTGTCTCTGTCTAATTTATTTGAGGCTAATGCACTAATGTAGGGAGAGAAATAACTCTTCTAAACTCTTCCAGCTTCTCAGAATGAGGATTTTGAGGAACGCTGCTGATCACGGTGTTTATCCTTTTGCAAGTAGATGTTCTCTACAGGAAGCATTTCTGTACTCTTGTAGAAACTGTCTGTAGACAAAGAATGAAAATAAAATTAAAAAATTAACAATTTTCTAGTGTTCCAAATGAAACCGAGGGATACCTACAGGGAAATGTCTGTCATTGCACTAAATTTTTAGCATCAGGTAAGGCAGCCATGTTCTCTGTTGTTTCCTTAAGAAGGTGGTTATTTTTCACTACTTACTGTTGTATTTCGTAACTTTCAAAACTGTCACTGTGTGACACAACAAATTGCACTTGTCATTACAATTTCGGCATCATTGGTGGCACACATGGTTAAATGTATGTCATGCTTTTTCAGTTGGATAAATGAGGTCTTAATTCAAGTTAAACTTGTCATTTCTTATACCTAGAAGGAATATATATACAAAAATAAGTTCTTCAAAGTGAAGTGAAGTCTGCTGCTATTAATGGAAAAGAATTACATTGTCATGAAGTTCACCTGAAAAGTATCTCCTAACCTTACAACATATCCAACAACAATCTTTCTATATGCTGAGATAAATATTATGTTAAATTGAAGGGGGTTTGAGAGTATATATTTGAAAGTATAAAGCATTCCACCTGTCAGTGAATGAAGCTTTGCAAACTTGGGAAGCCTTGAGATTACGAATATACCTAGATATGTTAATGTAAGAAATGCATTAACATCAAAGCATGAAAGACACTCTTAGTTCTGCCTACCACTAGGGTATAATAACTAAAGTATTAACTTTTGAAACCTCAGAACAGATGGATCAAATGATTTTTTTAAAGAAGTGTATTTATTATTACAAAATAATTTGAATTCATTATCATCAAATATATTGGGTAATCTAGTTTTATGATGGACATACACATATACAATTTTAAGATTAAATAAAGAGGTCCTGTTACAAAAATCCAGCTATGTTTAGAGGAACATGATATTAACATGTAGGCGGATTCTAGGATATGCAAGAAGATAATAACAGAAAACACAGAAGAAAGAGTGAGAGCCATCTGATCCATCTTCACATCCCGAAAAAAGATGAACTCACTGTTAGTAGATGTTGCTGAAATTCCACTGCAACTTCTCTGTTTTTCAGGGCTGGCTGTATCTGTCTTCTTTCTTTCGGTCATCTTCATTATTGCATTTGGTCAAGGAAAGGAGGAGAAACAAGGAGCGATCACGGGGCTAGAAACTGTTGAATTTTTGCAGCCTAGTTTTTCAGGTTTGCAATTTTCCAGGTTTCTTTGGTGGCCACTAAACAAAATTACTACACCAGTGTCGTCTTCATGCTGTAGTAGTTCTCCATGGTCCAACCTTGACATCTGCAAAGGGCAGACAACATTCTGAAGACCCTCCTTGTCCTGTATTCCCCCTGCTGTCTCAGTAGCAACCTTTGTGTTTGGCAGAGAACTAAAACCTCTGCCAAATGGGAATTTATGGAGTTGTGGGAAGGAAGAACAGGTTGTGCAGCAGAAAAAGGGAAGCAAGACACTTGCTGAGAACAATCTCTTACTAACTCTTGGGTGAAGAGCAAGCTTTTTTCTTGATCTGTGAACATCCCTATAAGAAGCCATTTACCTGGTTGGTCTGATTTTGCTGCTTGACCAGTTTTACCTCACTTTTTTCTTGAGAAAAGGTTACTAGCTGTATGGAAAATTCCTACAGTCCAAATGCAGCCTGTAGCCTGGACAGCATAGCTTTATCATGGCATATACTAGTCTCCCTTTGTATCATAACAGACAAACATTGATGCTTGTGCTTTTCTTCTACAGATATTCTTGAATTAGGACCATATCAGTAAAGCAACAATCACAGGAAACTATGAAAGAAGGAAGATACACTATTTTAATGGAGTTTTAGTTAGAGCAACAAACAATTTCTGTGAGTTTGCTAATGCTTCTTTTTTTAGAAGTGCAAGATGTGTGAACAAAAAAAATACAAACGTAAACATGTATGTGCATGCACACACACAGAGATTAATCCTGAGAAATATCACTGTTATGGTATGAAGTTTTCTTCTTTTCTTTTGTTGAATTTTTGTTTTCTTTTATTCTATTTTCAGATTTCAGTTGTTTGAAAGGATTGGCTTTTATTTTAAGTGGATTATTCACTGTTATCTGAAACCTGCTTTTTGCTAGTGAGGAGTTTGTTTTTTTAATGTATTTACAAGAGAAATGCAGAAAAAAAAAATAGCTCCAAAAAATCTCATTGCTAATCTCTTTATTTTATAAATTATAAAAGTAGCTGGGCTTTGTATTTGTCATATATTAAGTCCAGAAGGGAAAAAAGAAAGATTTCATATGTAGAATCGTGAGAGGGTTTAATGCATGGAGGTAGCCGTGAAATGCCTAAAGGAATCTAAATATGGGAGAATTTCAGGTTTGAATTATAAGCTACAAAACTTGCTGATTCTTTGCTGTCATTTTGTATTGACGTGTGGAGAATGTGAAAGATGTCCCGAAGGTTTCTCCTTAAATGGGGCAAGTGAAACTGCCACCCCAGATTTTCTCACTCTCTGTATAAGCAGGATATTACTTTTGTTTTATTGTTGCTTACATTCGAGATCAGGACTCAGTACCAGAAGTGATAGAGAGAACTAACTGAAAGTAAGAAAAGGTATCTTACATATGTGGAATAAATCAGGAAATGTTTTAGACTGCTGCATTTCAGGGTGTTAGCTCTGAAATAGTGACACACGTATGGAACTACATCCATACTTTATTCCACTGGCTTATGTCAGGTTTCACAGCAGTTCTTTACCTCTGTCTAGAGCCATAGCATTCGGTTGTAAGATTCTGATGCTTGCAAACTTGACATCTGTCTAACTGCTTGGTGAAAAACCTTAAGCCTGCTCAGAAGATTTTGCAGTTTGTAACACTTAATGACAGATTTATGATCCTTGACTATGCCTGACATTTTGTCTGAGAACAAATTGCAGACCAAGTCCTGTATTTTCAGTGTCCAGGACTCGTTTTACATGGCGAAGTCTGAGTTTGAAAGCTATAAGAAGAAATATTTCTGGTCCATTTCAGGCTATTAAAGAGTTAAAATTTAGGGCTCTGAAGGTTATTTCAGTGTTTGTAAGTTTGAAAAAAAAAAGAATCTTTCAGGTACCTCTGATAGAATTCTGTGGATTTATGAGTGGGAAAAAAAAAAATCTCTCTTTTTATGTTCTTGAGCTTCAGCATAATCAGACAAACAAGGACAGTTTCTCTATTCACAACACAAATATTTTCAATGGGCACTCAAGCTGAGAGCCCTCCATCTAGGTTATTTTCCTGTGAGTCATATGTTAGTGCTTGATCAGACTATACCGAGGTTTCCTGGTCTTTTATCATAACAGCATAATTCTGTACTCGATAACTAAATACAGGTAGCTAAAGAGGAGGGCGAGATACTCAGAGCAGTTTGGCAAGGGTACTTTTCTGGATCTGAAAAGCAGTCATACCTTCACGTGGCTTGCAGTGTGCTCTGTGGACTCAGCCCTTCGTTTCTGCCCACCCTTGCCTATCCCCTCTGACTGTGCTGGGTATGTCCCTTCTCAAAAAGTACCTGCACGGAGCCATTATCCCAAGAGCACTGAAGAGCTTTGTGTTGTGTAAAACTGTGCCAACCTACCAGTTTCGGAGAGGTTTGGTCCAGCCTCAAGCATTATCTCCTGAATTGTACATTTTAAGCAAAGCATCAAAAATACAGGGAAAATATAATGTTGCATTTCTACTGATATAGTTTATAACAACTTATAAATTTCAACAACATGACACTTACTAAGACTAATAAATTCATTAGAGTAGTAAATAGTTTAGTTGGAGCACCATAAAAATTTGCTGAGGCTAAATGTGAAATGTTCAAATGGCTGATAGCAACATCTTTGCCATCTGAAGTCAGTATCTCATTACCTCAAAAATGTTATATCTGGGTCACAGGTGGCCACATTAGAAACATTTGGATCCTCATGGATTTTTACTTTTTTGAAGGTGAGCTGTGAAAATGCACTCAAGCCTAAAAAGAGATTCAGCAAAAATGTGAAGCAAAAAGTCTGGATATAACAAGTTGGCATTATTTTATATTTAACTTTGAGAATCCTTCTAACTACTGAGGAACAGAAATCTTGATTAAGGAAGAGATTTCAGAAAATTACTGAAAGGCTGTAAGATCTGATTCCCCTATAGTGCCCACAAACATTTCCAGGATAATAAATCCTTAAACACAGTGAAAGTGATGCATTAGAGAGTGTCAAAATTATCATTTGTCCCAGACAAGCTGGTGGTGAGTATGCATATGTTATTAGTATGTGGTCTGATATAGTCTGTGAAAAATGACTTTGTGAGTGCAGAGTCACTCCAGTAAAACATCTTAAAATGTTTTTTTTCTGTGCTGTGGATGACAAGGGCAAATTCTGGATCATTAAAAAAAATAAAGAAAGAAAACAGTAGGAGCAAAAGAGAGTGGTATGGTGTTCATACTAGAAATAGTCCTAAGAGAAGGTTCTCTTTTATTCTTAAGAAAGTTTTGCTATGTCCAAGTGTTGTACGAAAACATTAAGCAACTAGCCAAATTCATCCCAAATTCAGTATAAATAATAATAACATGTAAACATAATAATTACAATATACAGAGCTAGATGAGAAGGCACAGGCTTGTTTGACAGTAGGTTAAATCTTCTGCTTTTATTTTAATTTTACAGAAATATAAATATAAAATTAGCACAACCCATTTGTTATAGTTTTTTTTTGCTTACTTATACAGCCATCAAGAAAAGACATTTCTTATGCAAACTCCAAGCAATGTCTGAGTTTAGCAGGGCATTCACTTGGAACAAAATAAGGTTTGTTTGTAAGACCATCTATTTTACAAGTCCACCAAGGGAGAAGGGAGATAAAACTGTTAATGACAGACTTGAGCAAAATTGTTATCATAAATGGTTTATTTTCTGAAAACTGTGCTTTAGAGAGTACCAAAATGATTAGTATATGAGCAGCTTTGATAGATCCAGAAAAGAAACATCAAAAACTTTTGAAAATACAAAAATAGAACCATTTAAATAAATTTTGTTTTGAATTTAGCCAAATACATTTAAAAGGATTACACAGCAAAAGGAGATGAAAACTGTGCTTTCGATTGAATTAAGCACTTAATTTAAACCTCCCCCCCCCTTTTATTTTCATTCCAGTGAGATAAAATTAACATTTTCTGCTTCAGATTGACCAGAAATTCATAATTCATTTTCTCAAATAATTTTAGTTTGTTTATACACACACACACACACACACACATTCTTTTTTCCCATTCTTTTCATGAGGGAGATCACTTTGCCTGAGCTGATAGCACCCAGCTCTCTGTCTCTACCACATCCACTCCTGAAGCAGCATGTTTAGAGTTGGCAGTCTGCGAGGGAGGGTTACAGCGGAGACGAGTCGCAGTGAAAACCAGGAATGAGCCCAGCCTCATAAGCTCTGCTGGGCTCATTGACACAGATCTCTGTGTTAACTTCACAGCATTAAACATCAGAGGAGAGGGAGGGAGGAAGAGCTGGCTGGGGGGAGACCAGAGCTCCAGCAGACATCTGGAGCATGGCAAGGCAAGGCAAGGCTGCAGCAGGATTTTGGAGTTTGGGGAGAAGCAAGGAGGCTGCAGGCATGAAGGGAGCACCAAGAAGGCTGCAGGGATGAAGGGAGCAGCATCCAGCCCTGGTGAAAGCTGATGAGGAAGCACTGCTCGATCAAGGGAGGCTGGCTCCAAAAAGATTGGGAGCTGCTGGTTTGCGAGAAGCAGCTGGAGGTGAGATAACAGCTGCTCGGTGGCAGAGGGCAGATATCCATTAAAACTAACAAGTTACAGAACTAATTAAATTCCCAGCTGCTTTTAGGAAACGAGTAACGACATTAATTAGGATGGCTTTTTCCCGTCTCCACTGGTCAGAGGGCACTGGCCTTTTGTTTTGCATTCAGACTGCACTATTTGAAACAATCTCTGCTATCTCAGGAGAAAAATCACTGAAAATAAAAGCTTCCAGAAAAGGAGTATGTAAGTATCTGATGTTATGACTATGACACACCATTATTTATGTTAGGAGATATTTCAGAATTTACTATGCCCGAAGGATCCTGGTCTCAGCAATCCCACACAAATTTCTCTGTGCTTTGGTTTTGTTTTGTTGTTTTTTTCCAAAAAAAACCCACAACCAAAAAAGAAAATGGAACTGGAGTTAATGGGAGGGTTACTTTAATTCTAATTTTGAGTTACTGTGTACCATATAGGCAAACAATGACAGGAACAGTGTCGTGATCTCACACAGCAAACATCGTGACTCTCAGGTTGTAGAGTCCAACTGCTAGATTCTTGCTTGAATTAGCCTCAAGGATACTTGCATTTTTAGCTGCATAGTAGCACAGTTTCAAGAGGAGAGCACTCACCATGTGTGTTAGCCAACAGTTCAGTTATTCAAGCAGTAATCTGTGAACAGGTTTGGAAGGTGCTCCCCTCTAACTTCATCTGCAGGGTCAGACGGAAACAAAACCCAGCTCTCCAGCTTCTAGCTCTAGCAAGGTTTATCAGAAGAAGAGCCCAGACCCTGATCCTCAGCTAGTCTTTTGGTGAAAAAGACCATGACTCCTGTGTATTGCGCAATTTCAATGTTCCTGGTGCAAGCTAGCTGTGAGCACGCAGGGACAAGGCTCTCCCGGACAGGTAGGCATCACAACAGCCTGCGGCTGGTGACTGGCTGTCCAGAACAGGCAATTTTTACACTGGTTCCTAGCAGAAGCCTTCATGTTGTGCAAGGAGATGCTTGATGAGTTTCAACAGATACCTTACCAGTTGGACAGTGCTTGAGAAAAAGCTTTCTTGATTGTTTAGCCTGAAGAAGAGAAGGCTATGAGGGGACCTTATAAATGCTTATAAATATCTGAAGGGTGGGTGTCAGGAGGATGGGGCCAAACTCTTTTCAGTGGTGCCCAGCGACAGGACAAGGGGCAACGGGCACAAAATGAAGCACAGCAAGTTCCGTCTGAACAGAAGGCAGAACTTCTTCCCTCTGAGGGTGACGGAGCACTGGAACAGGCTGCCCAGGGAGGTTGTGGAGTCTCCTTCTCTGGAGATATTCAAGACCCGCCTGGACAAGGTCCTGTGTAGCCTGCTGTAGG
>Ga0065711_1029282_pt1 | contig 36808 bp, 26 predicted proteins | sample Hoacrofraction12_FD_59098 | JGI IMG/M metagenome (GOLD analysis project Ga0065711, IMG submission 59098) | Hoatzin crop microbial communities from Cojedes, Venezuela - Epithelial fraction 12 v2 (version 2) | ecosystem: Host-associated > Birds > Digestive system > Esophagus > Crop | place... | reverse complement strand
GGCCCGGCCCTGCCCCCGCCGCCGCCCCGGCGAACTTTTCCTCCCCCGGTGCCCCCGGGAAGGCCGCGGCTCTGCCCGCCCCGCACCGCCGGTGCCTCCGTGCGGGGCCGGCCGGGCTGCCGTGCCCGGGGGGGGTGGGAGGTGGTGGTTTCTTCTCTCCCTTCTTCAGACATCTTCTCGCTTGGGTGTTAAGTACCGGGTTTTCTCCCCCCCCCATTTTCCCGACGATCGCACTAGCGCCTCATCTTTACTTGCTGAAGGAAAATCAATTTTCAGCGGGTTTAATTAAAATTAATCAGTCAAATTACTTAATATTAATTGACTTATAATTAAAGGCAGAAAGTTACCTTGGAATCAGGAGAAAGGATATTATCTCGAATCATTTTAAGGATGCGTACAGTTCCAGAGCAATTACATTAAAATAATTGTTTAAATAAAACAAAACAGAGCTTGATTGAAGTGTGGCGTTCTCCGTGCTGCAGGTGACACAATCTGGACAGGCTGTTTTCTTCTGTAAATATCCCGACCTTTTTAAGGAATATCATTTTAGTTTGATACTGGGTTTGCCTTCTGGAAGGACAGTTTATGTTAGCTCTAACAACCACGGCATTAAAAATCCCCTAGTATGAAATAGAAATATATCTTATAGAAGCTACAAATATCTAAGTGAATGTTTTTAGCACCTTTAGATGTTCTGTGAATTTGAAATGAAGTAGACTTTTTTTCCCCAGCAGAAGTACAAGAAATTGTTTTAAGAAATATTTTTTCCATCACTGCCTTCCACTGTTGCAATATTTGCATTTATCCAGAGCCTTAGTGGGACCAGACTGTACTGGTAAATTCACAGAGATAATTCATGCCTGAAAACATGTATTTGTGACAATGCTCAAAATAACTTTTTCATGTTCCCGTAAGACCTAGGTTGATTTTTCAGTTTGTTTGGTTTTTACAGTAGCAGCATGTTTGATGCATCTACAGACTATTGTTACTGGTGAAAGAGCAACACTGTGAGCTTTGGGACCTTTTATCCCACTTCTTTTTTGGTCTGGCTTAGTTGAAGCAAAGGATACTTATGAAATTATGTGCACTTTATTACAGGCACCTGACAAGTGAAAGACCCCTGTATGGTATAATTGACCATTTAACAACAGAGCCCACTATTAAGGGCCCTGATTTCCGAAGACACCGATTCCCATTGACGGCACTGAGACTTGAGTGGGCTCAACAGCTGTAACATGCAGCCCACTTTCGCATCTTTGAAATTAGGTTTGCAGATTGGGAGCCAAAAGCGAAGTAGCCATGTTTGGAAATACTGGTTGGGAGGGTTTGCTTTTTTTTTCCCTCTCTTTTTTTTCTGGTGCACGATGCATGTTTAAGGAAGACTACTTCTTAGTTACTTTTGATAAATGATACCAGTTTTCTTAGACTACAGCTACAGACTGCAGCAATGATGCAAAAGCAGTTTTGCAGTAAATGATTAGGGTTTCCTCAGATACATATGAAGAGATCCCATTTATTCTGTATGTTTCATGTGAATCATATGCAGACCATGGGAAGAAAAATGAGGCTGAGGATAATCATACCAAGTGTGCTGGAAAGCAGGATTTGGCTGAACATCTCTGTTTTGTGATTAACTGAAGTAGAACGAAAGCCATCGGAGAGTGTTCAGGCTGTTTAAGACAGTAAGTTGTGTAGAAGTAAGGAGAAGAGCTGTCGTCCTGACACTGCTTTGGCTATCTTACCCCCTTTTCTGCAGTAGGGTAAGAAGATAATATCCTAGCTGTTGATACTTCAACATCCTTAACAAAGTGGGTTTGCTCTGGATTATTTGGCTGGAGGTGGAGCAGTCTGCTGAGGAGGGTTATTTAAAGACTGGGGCAGAGCTGCAGGCAGATAAATTGATTTGCAAATGAATGGAGGATTTGAACATGGTAATAGTGGTAGTTTTATTTTTTATCATTTTGCGTTTTTAATATCCACTGGCCTACACACAAACAGAAACCACTCTAATTGTTCAAATGGAGTCTGGGGAAAAGAGAAGAAAGTGGAGGCTTAGACATGGTCTTGGTTCGTAATGGATTGGTTTGCCTTTCTTTATTAAAAGCAAATATACGTTCCTTCCTAATGGAGATGGGGAGTTGCATTACAGATCCTTGGCTGGCTTTGAATTATTTGTTTGATGTCATATTTATTATGTTTTTTTAATCACATGAAAAAGAAACTATTTAAAAATTAAATAGTGAAAAAGAAGGGCAAAAAGAGACAGACATTCTTTGAAAGCAAATAGTCACCAGACAACATTTTGCCAGAGATTCAGTAGAAACCTTTGTGGATTTCTTTTAATAAAGGATGGGCAGTAATCAATCTGATCCAGTGAACAACATGATTTCTGATTAGTCCTAGATATCCATCCATGGTAAGTATAACAGGTAATGAGAAAAAAAATAGATCATGACTGATGAATAAATGCTGTTATAAAAGCACATTTCCATGATCGTAGCCTTTTTTCTGAGCTCTGCTTTATGAAGGAATGTGTGCATTCAGAGGGGGATGCCTGCTCTGCTACTGGTTGTTGCAGAAGAGTTTGTATGGGAGGGAGGGGATGCAAAAAAAAAAAGAAACCGATGGGAAACTTCATCATGTATTGCATATTGAAAGCACATCCTGTAGTTTTAATAACAAATAATGACATTACATTCCCCAGAATGACTACTAAATTATCACAATTACAAGGGGAAATCTTGTTGACTTCTTGGTGACTCAGCTCCACATTTCCACCTGCCTCTGAAGACCCCACATGTTTTCCAGCAGACTTTGGCTTCATAATTATTAATTGCTAGTTAATGACATGCTGCGTATTATCCAGAGATGAAGAGTGACTAGTTGGCTACTTAGTACCATGTGCCAGTTTTTCTGTACACCCACTCTACAGTGCCAATTTTCACTAAAACACAAAGGGGGGTGTAAAGGGACACCATCTGTGTGAAACCATGGAGCACAGCATCTACTGTAAAGATCCTTGTGGTAATCAAGCCATGCAAAGACCTGGGCTGCATACATCAGTGTAAAACGTTTTTTTCTACTGCTGTGGGCAAATAAAAGATGAAGCCATTAAAAGAAAGGCAATTGAAGTTCCCTTCCCCCCATTTGTTGAATTCTTCTGTTTTGTCCTCATAATATTTTCTGCGTAATCAATTTTAGTGCTGCCTTTGGGTAGTCTGTTACTTTCCATTGGTGCTTGGTTGGGTCTTTTGCACCATGTTAAGGGAGAATGTAATGCTTGGAAATTAGCAACGTATGACTGTAAAATCATAGAAGTCATCAAGGACACTTTACAAATGTTGTATTTCAAGTGACTCATATTCCTTTATCCAAGCAGATAACTTAATTGGCAATTTAAATATATATTTTCTAAATCGCTTCAATCACATCCTGCCTAGAGATGCCATTAGGCCACATGTTGAACTGGTTCTGGGAATTTAATGACTGGAGTACATTGACGTTGTATTTTATACTTTTATTTAATCCCATCTTATCTGAAGCTTTTAACTTCAGCATCTGAACTTAAAATCATCCTTTACCTTCTGCTTTCGCAACTCTGTCCCCCAGTTTCCAAAAAAGTACTTGAAAGCAGTAAAGTGTTATGTAGGCACACAGCATCAGACATATTCATGAGGAGAAAAGGACAACTTATTTAGGAGAACCCTCACTATATAGATATACTGGCTAAGTTGACATCCTCAAACCTGTGTGAAATAGGCATTGTGGGCTGGAGCTTTTGTTTCTTCAGACTGGGTTCACAAAGATGGGTTATTTCTGTGGAGACTCAGGCTCTGAAATAGTTGCCACGAGCACTCGCTGCTGGGTTAGGAAACACTTCTGTCGCTGGGGTTGTGGCCACCGTGGCTGGGACATGACTGCAGGGAGACCTGAGACTACCTGCTATAACTTCAACAAGTATCTTTCTCACAGATAGTGGCAGACAATGAAAGCAGGACAAGGACCTGAATAATAGGAGCTACACATGGAGTCAGATGGAAAGAGTAAATCTTTGTAGACGTTTAATGGTGTTATATTCTAAGCTTTTGGGAAATTTTATTTGAAATTTTTTTACAACAGTAAATATAGTCTGTGCTATATCCTATTTCTATTTCATGCGAGAGAAAAATTCCCCGTCTATGGCACAACACTTTACTGCTACCATTACTGCAGACTTTATAGATCAGAGATGTGTCAGCATGTTAGCTTTAGTTGTAATGCTTTTTTTGTGTGAAACCTTATGGGCCTTGCAGCCACTTTCTCATACTGACACTCATAAAACGTTCAAGTTCTCATATTTATTATTTAATTTGCTTCCTATATAAAGCAACTGAGCTCTTCGATACATGAATGTGAAGCCAAAAATGACAGGCAGGCATGAATGGGACTAATGAGTTTTAATAATGCACATATTAGAGACTGCTAAAGGAAGTTTAATTAAGAAAAACAAGTTAAGCATGAAATTCATTTTGGAACAAATACAAGCAAAGTTGCGAATGTACAGAGTGCTACATCACAGTAAATGGACTTGCAAGTTGATAGATCCCCATAAAGCCAAGGTTGCACTCGAAATGTAGTGTGCACTCTGCAGTGCTGGAAAGCATGGTAACGCCGTTCAAGAGCACTTTCGAAGTTGAGTTAGAGATGTCAGGTTTGTGATTAACAAATTATATTTGTACCTCTGTGGATTTTATGATGAGTGGAATTTGATCTCAATTACCCTGATGGAATTGAGACTAGAATCTGATCAAGTAAGAAAAGCGTTTGCTCTTTGTTGTGTCACAAGGAAGTTTGTTGGGTTTTGGTTTTGTTTGTTTTTCTGAGTTCATTCAAGCATCTTTATTTTCAGAGTTCTCTCTCAAGAAATGGTAATAACTGCATTTTAGGCTTTTTTGTCTCAAATTCCTCATGCCTCAAAAATAGGAAAATAAAAAAAGTGGTATCTTATGAACCTGATATGAAAGCTTGCCTTAGGTGATGAACTAGCATTAAAGATAGTATTTTTGTTGATATTATAACAGTATTAAAGGTAGCCAACAAAATCCAATTTACTTTTCTCATGTGATTAACCCCAGGGAACCAAGGGTTAGCCACAAATGTATGTCAGGTAATGAACTTTGTTACTAATTCTATAGCTTACTTTTTCACCTGCAAGAGACAATAAAAGAACGCATAGTTTCAGGGGCCTCTGGGTGGGATCTAGTATACTCCATTAGAGTGCTCACATGGGAAGCATGTGAATGTTGTATGAAGTGTTAATCAAATCAAGTTAAAGCCACTTGACTTTATGATACACAATATGCAGATTTCAGTACTGAAGATCTCAAACAAGAAACTTCTGGGATTTTTTTTCTCTGATGTGACCTCTGATTAACATGAGTTCAGCTGAATTTCTACAGTAGATCAAAAAATCTTCATGTCCTGAAGCACACTACCGCCATCAACAGAATAGCCTTTTGATCATTTAGCTGAATAGTCACAGTACTCAAAAGCGACTATCATTTGTGGTCCATTTAAGAGTTAACCATAAGCTGCTAAGAGGAATAAAGGTTCACTTCAGTGCCCATTATATTCCAAACCAGTGCATCTGTCATTTTTAATTTAAATCTGTATTACTTAGCTGTCTAAAACTTTACACATAAGTGACAGAGTTACCCATTCTTTCTGTTATGGGTAAAATCACCATTTCGTTACCTACTTACTGTGCAAAATGTCAGACAGCTGTAGTCCACATTAAAAAATTGTAGCCAGGTTCTGGTAATATAAACAATTAGTTCAGTGAAGAAGTAGAACTATTTTAGGCAAATGATTTATTGATACAAGTAAATGGAAGATAATAAGACTTATGTGACCCTCTTCTTCTCATAGGTTTAATTTGTCTAATTCAAAAACAGCTTAATAGAAAATTATGATCAGAAGTCTTCCTATTTTGGCAAACTAAGTTGCAGAAATTATTTAAAGGGATCTTTTGATCATGAAAATACTAATTAATAATGACTTAGCATTAGAGAATATTCCCACTAATGGGGAAGAACAAAAATATAGTGAAGCTGAAAAATACATGACAATTTAAATGAGTCTTACAACATCTACTCAGTTTAGTTCAACTTTTCACTCATTTGTGCTACACTGTGTTGAATACTGTATTTAAATATCATACTTTTTACTAATTTGGTTGTAAAGTTTTGTGTACAAAACATAACATTAAAAGAGGTAAATGTGAGAATGGCGCTGAGGAGTCAGTCTCTCTGATCCGGGAGCGATATATTTACACAGCGTAGCACCTGGAAATCCTTACCACTGGGTTGTTTGCGGACCTGTGCAGCGTAACGCTTATAATCTCATACTATTGTGAGGTCGGACTGTGACCCCAGCAGGATAATGTCTTATTCGTACCTTGGTTGGTGATCTCAGCAAAGGTTGTGCATCTCAGTAGGGTTGGGTTTGTAGCTGCTTTCTGGAGCCTCCAGACCGGTAGCTGCTCTCAGGCGGAGGGGGATTGGCGTGTGGGAGCTGAGCAGACCCCACCAGTGCTGTACCCTTCTCAGGTGTGTGTATTCAGCTTTGCAGTCTCCTCTACTCTCATTTCACACACCTGCTTTTTAAAAATGCATATAGTTCATTTCTTGAACTAAATACATGTAAATCCCTTCCCTTCACCAAGTATTTATGGAAATACCCAAGAGCAGGGTTCGTTTCAAAATCTTTACTACTACACGGAGAGGAAATATGCTGTATTTGATGCAACGCTTCCCTTTGCTAACTTGAAACGTGAAAGAGGAGATGGGAAATTCTGTGATGCCTCTCTTGAGGATTTGTCTGATCATGTTTACATTTGGTGTGTCCCACCGACCTGGTGTTCAACCTGGGTGAGAGCCTTTCCTTTAATGGCTTCTGTTTCGCTGGCCATGTTCCTGTTTGGCATCATAGCGTATTTTAGAACACGGATTTGTTTTTAGAGACGCGAAACATCCCTGGGCTCCTAGCTCTAAGTAGAGACTGTTGTAAGTAAAAATGGATGCAAATGTAGTTGGTTCTGCAAAATTGCATTTGTGTTTTGAAATGAAGCAGCATTGTGTGGTGTTCAAAACTCTTACAATCACTTTCTATGAATATTTGTGCAATTGGGATTTGCTAGCAAAACTGAGGTAGAAAGGAATTTTTTAGCATGCATATCAAATCACAGAGTACATCTTCAGCTAAAAAGAAAACAGCCGGTGGTGTAAAGATACCATAACAATGCCTTTACATGCGCTGAAGCTGGCATATGGCCAGAAGCAAAGGTTTTATTAATCCATTGGAGCTATTGACAGGTGGTGCAGCTGAAGGCATCCCTGAAGATTTGAAGCTCTGTGCACGAGTAACAAAGAGGAGTTTAGCTGCTTCAGTTTGCAGCAGATATGACCTGTTGTGGGATGCCCTATGTCATTGGGAATGCAAAGATGCGCTGAAGTTATCTTGGACTGTTCGCTCCTCGGCATACTAAATGCCTCTCTAACGTATTTCAGAATCTGAGCTATAAAGTAATTTAAATTCAGAAAGGAAGATAATAAAATAATGGATGATAGAAAAAACCTCTATATAGCATAGACTGCTCCAAAGACCATGAAAGACTTTATCAAATACCTTTTACAGTAGAATTCATTTGCATTACCACAGGGAACAATTGTGATCCTCACATCCAGACAATAATAAAATCTGAAAACGCTTCTCCTCCTCCTCAGATCCACAATATTCTGATGCTGAAGCTTTATACCTTGCCCCATATTGGTCATAATTACTCTTTAGTTTATTCTCCTGCCCATCTCCCTGATCATGCCTGCACCTGTTTATTTCTTCTCTCTTTGTCCACTGATTCCTGTTCACCCAAGTCCAGATACCAAGGGAAAGTCCTAGGTAGATCACCTGCAGCTGGTGGACTAAGGAAAATTTTCTGGCATTGGCTCTGAACAAGTAAGACATGCTCCAGGCTGGCTTCCCTGCTTGCCTTTCCAATTGGTGCTGGAAATAAAATTTTGGCAGAAAAGTCTTAAAAGGTTTGAATAGTCTCATTCTCTTTATTTGTGTAAGTTTGTGTTTTTGGTGTTATAGCTTCAGGACAGCCAGTGACAGGCTTGAATGTCTGACCTCTCTGACTCTCAAAAAGAAATTGTTATTTAGCCATTTAAAAAGAAAGGCTTGTGGGAAAAAAAGCAAATACAGAATTCAAGTTACAAATAAAATGAAAATCTGTTGATTCCAATTCTGCAAGTGCTTTACAATTTACTAGCCTATAAATCTATTCACTGAAGCTAGCTACTACCCTATAGTTAATTAATTAAGAATAGCCAAACAGATCATGGAGTTATATTCTTAACCGTTTTAGCTTCCTGTCTCTGCCTTACAGTAAAAATTTGTGCATGGGAGGCAAACCAGAACTTTCAATCACGGCAGAGCTGTTCAGCTGCAATGACAAAACAGCTGATGGACAAGCTTAAAAATACAGCCCAGCTCTAGGATTTGCTTTGAATTTACATGAGTAATAAGTATAGTTTAGAATAAGTTAAAGAAAAAAGTGAAGCCCCAGTCTTGCTATCCGAAATGTATCTCTTCTGATTAACTCATGTAATTTCTAACATTGTAAAAACTTACCATTTTAGGTATCAAAATTGTCTGAAAAGCTTGTCTTAGTTCTGAAAACAGGTCTAAGACTTCTAAAGTGAAAGTGCTAAATGAATTATTAGTAGCGCCTTGGTAATTTTCCACATTGAACCAACTCAGCAGCTTGAAATGAAGAAGGATGCCATTGTTTGGCACGGCTATATTGAATTTAGTTTGTGCTCAGACCTTCCCCAGACCATGTAAATTAGCAGGAGGGCTACTGAGATTAAATTCCTGCCATTTATAAGTTTAAGTCTGAGAAAGAACAGAGGGTATATTTTTCTACTCTTGATAGAAATAAAAAAAAAACATGTATTTTAATTCCTAGTGGAAAAGGTTTAAATTTGTGGAAGTGTTTGAATACCACTGAGGAATAAGCTTCCATCTTTCCGTGACCTACCATCACGTCGGAAGAGCAAAGTTGTGCTAGGTGCCTTCTGCTCTGGCACCTGTCGGTGCACTCTGTCTTCACTATTTCTCAAGTAATATCCTACTATCTGCAAAATTTGAAACGCAACAGTGCAGCAGTCTTCCAAGAGGCGATTGCTGGAATGCCGTTCTGTGTAAGTTTATTAAACTGAATGCAAACATGTACATCAACTTTGGGGATTTATTTTCCACAGCTAAATTGGTGTGTTTCCAGCAAGCGCTGAGAATGTGAAGCCGGAGAATGCAGGATGTAAGTCTGTTTCTTAATGCAGTTTCACAGTGAAGGTGTTAGAATTAGCAGAGAAAGAAAGGGAGAGAGAAAATTGTGGAAAAGCTTCATCTATCTCCTTATTGCCTCCTGAGATAGATTGTTTGGAGCTAAAGGAACACTAGACATGAACCAAATCTCCTGCTGTCCTATATAGCTTTTACAATCTCCTTTTTAATAACCCAAACTGCAGGGTAGTCTGACTATTAGACAAGCCGTTCTTTTGAATTCTCTCTACAATGTGTATAGGCATGATAAAAAAAACAATTCTCATTAAAGCTGCCAAAGCTGTTTCAAAACCAGGTGGTTTAAAATGTTTCCTACACAAAGCAAAACACATTTCTTGTGCACTACGCACTGCTTAATAGGGAGTGTAAGATTACGCTGCTATGTTGTGTATAACACTGCATTTTAAATAATGGGATACTGTAAATCGTGTTGGAAATATGTTTAACATGAGTATGGAAGATGTAATGATATGCATTGAGCAATTTTCAGAAGTGCTGGAACACAGCCTTGTGTGACAACCTCTGAGCTAAAGGAGTTGAAAATAGAATCTGGAATTTGAGATTATGCAGTCTCTGATCCTAACTGATTATTTTTCTAGGATACTGTTCCGTCAGCATGTGGGTATATGAAAGCTGTCTATGGGAACGTTTATTGTTTATGTTGTAAATTAAGGGTGCTAGGGATTGAGTGCATTCATTTTCATTTTTCACTCAAGTCAGTAGTTTGGATTGGTCTGAAATAAAAACTCTGATGTACAGCTCCATCCCAAAACTGTCTGACCATATTGGTTTCCAAATCCGTTCTAAAAAAACCCACTGAGGTCCTGTTGTACTTCTGTACAAATTCAGAGTTTGCCATTCACTTCAGTGGGAGCAGATTTTGGTCCTTCAGTGATGTGAACATCTCACTCTGTAGGTGTTTTTCATCAGCTATCAGAAGCTTCTGGAAAAAGAAAACTGTACAAAGTATGGCAATTCAGGTTATCATGAATAAATGCAGTAATTCATGCTATCCTTACAAGTATATTCCAGTTGCCTCAATGTTTTAATCAGAACTTGTTTTTGAAGATGGAAAAAAAAGTTCATATGTATTGTAAACTGCTTTTAATGAAATAAAATGCATTTGAGTCTTATGTATACCTATCTTAATTACACTATCTTCTGCTTTAAGAAATAATTACTTTCATTTTGATAAGTCAACTTGTGTAAACGAGGTGAAAATTGATTATGAACTGATTTAGTTAAATAAAATATTAACATAAACACTTATGCAATGTAGCCTGGCAGAAAATTGGTTATTCTTAAAAAGGTTAATTTAAAAAATGTGTTTTCTGTGAGTCCTGTTTCTTCTGAAAAACCTCTGTAAATTCAACAGGTGACATTATAGATAATCCAGTAATCAGTGTTTCACCCGCCATTTCATGGACCCATAAACTACTGCAATTTTACTTACATGACTCTAGCAACTATTAATGTATGTACATAACTTGTGAAACATCTAGTTATCACTCTGCTCATATTAGCTCTTTCATACTAATGATTTATTTTCATTTTCTCCAGGATATAGACCTGCGGCTAACTGGATTTGATTTGTAAGAGGGGATTCTGCAGTAAATGGCTGCTCTCTTCATATTGCTGCTATGGAAAACAGAATTGTCAATAGGATGTAGTCTGATAAATAGTGCTGAGTGAAGATGCAGCTTCAATAAGTGGGAAAATCAATGGAAGATACTTACCGCATGAAAAGCCTTTTGAGATTTTTCTGACAGGCACCTATTTAGGAAACCTGATCTGTTTCCTTCGGTTGCCCTGTTTTTACACCAGTGGATACAAATCAGATTGCTTCACTGTAGTTACACAACTAATGTGGGACCATGGCCTTTCCAAGATCCATGTGGCTGAACTGTGTATGGAGAGCGATGATAGTCCGCCTGTTACACATGGGATTGAATGCCACTTTTGCTTTTTGCATACTTGGATTTTTGCTTCACGCTGCAGCTGTGTCCTCCCAAAAATTGGATGATACCAACCCAGTGGTGACCACCAACTTTGGCAAGATAAGAGGGATTAAGAAGGAACTTAATAATGAAATTTTGGGGCCCGTTATTCAGTTTCTTGGGGTTCCGTATGCTGCCCCTCCAACAGGGGAGCGCCGCTTTCAACCTCCTGAACCTCCGTCTCCCTGGGCAGATATCAAAAATACCACTCAGTTTGCTCCAGTGTGCCCCCAGAACATTATAGAAGGCAGGTTGCCTGAAGTCATGCTTCCCGTGTGGTTTACTAATAACTTGGATGTAGTTTCTACCTATGTACAAGATCAGAATGAAGACTGCCTCTATTTAAATATCTATGTCCCAACCGAGGATGGTGAGTTAATAGCAGGCGAAACAGGGAGATCTTTTTATTTTCCTGTTCTACGTTCTAACAATATTAATTCACGTGTACTGGTAGCACGCATGGCTTTCTTTGTTTGCATGCTAGCATATTACATGTGTGCATGCTGCTCTTCTGTGTGTGCATCTGTCCTCGTTTTTTGTTTAGTTTTGCTTTCTTTCTGTCTACGCTCATTTTTTTCTCCCACAGCACGTGTATTTTTAGGTCAAAGTTGGTACCTAATTCTCATTGCCACCCACTGACTTCTGGGAAGACGCATCCACATCTTGTCCATTGCATGTGCAGGCACAACAAGTTGAGACTCTTCCGCACCTAATAAAGCAGGTCATATTTAAGTTAGATAGTGGTGTTGCATGCTCCTACTGTCTGTGATGGAGCTCCATGTTATTTTCTAGTCTTCTATTCATTTTTCAGTCAAAAGAATATCCAAGGAATGTGCCAGAAAACCCGGCAAGAAAATTTGTAGAAAAGGAGGTATGTATAAAGTGGACAAAAAAAAAAATGGGGGAAAGATCGAAACCTTGCAAAGGAAGAACGAGTAATACAGCTGAAGGAGTCTGATTTGCTGATGCTGTGAAGTGAACTGTTAGGGACTATTTTGTCCTCATAAGGCCAGAAAGGTACTTAAAGAGAGGACCATGTAAAGCAGATGAGAAGATAACATTTGTAAAGCCTGAACTCGGTTGCACCTGATCATCTCTCTTGCAGTATCTCATGCTGACCTGACCGGCAGCTGCTCTGTCTTGGCCTCGTGGTTTAGAGGAGTGTCTGTCACTCGTACGTAGACACCGTACGCTGTATATCCATGCATAGGAGGTAGCTCATATTTCTGGGGCCTGCTACTCTTGCCACTGAAGCTGCTGGCCCAGCTCCACAGCTCTGTATTCCAGTGGTGTAGCACAACGGCTACTATGTTTTGTAGCTAAGCAGAGCTGAAAGCCCGCATCAACTTTCTACGTGGTAACACCCTTATTTGCTTGGAACAGCGTTCACTTTCCTGAAATGTAGATGTGAAACGCTTTTCTTCCTTTGCACGCGTAGGAAAGTGAGCGCTGCTTTCCTTCATTAGGTGATTGCGACTCTCTTTGTAAAGCTGAAAATCTCTTAACAGGAGTGTAGGGAAATGTTAAAATATTGTGATGTGGTACTTGGGAAAGCAACCTGTGTTTGGAAGCTTTGGAAACTTGGCCTCTGCCCTTTTTGTGTTAGGTAGTGTGGGAGAATTTGCAGATTTCTTTGGGAACATTTGCGAACTCACGAAGCGATTGATACGCAATATAGAAGGTATATTTTAAAGCAGGTGATTTAAAGCAGGTGTTTGGCACCAGTTTAAAGCACAAATTTTGTACTACTTTACACATTTGTTTTGCAACAAATTATTTTTCTGTATTGTTTTCTTTAAAATAATGTCGTCTTTAATAGCTGGACTACTTTTGAAGCTAGAATGCTTTTTTAGGGTAAAGAAAGAGCAGTGTGGACGTACATGGTTGCCTATTAGCTGTAATCTATATTTTTTATAGCAGTTCCTACACGTCCCTGCTATTCCAGAACTAATACATTTTAGGGAAGTATCATAGCATGAAATTGTTTAGAGTTGGGGAAAGTTCAACTCTATAAACTCTGTATCAGGTTTTTAAGGTGATACCTAGTCATCTAAATGGAGGTAGCCTTCTTTTTCAAGGTTTTTGCTCTTACAGCTCCTACTGACTGTTGGTTGTGGCTAGGTGTTAATTTTTAATTGTAATTGTAGTTGTTTGGTGTATGCTTTTTTAGATGTCTAAATCCATTTTCAGTGACTTAAGGCAATTTGTTTTTAAAGTGTTGGGCTTTGAGGCAACTTCTAATGTTTTGTATTAGGGAATCTTTGCTCAGTGGTGTAAAAATACAGTTGTTCAAGCTGAATTCCCAAAGTTGAAAACAAAGATAAACAGGGTACTGTGAGCAACGTCACTTCTTCACACATCATTCAAGTTAGAATAACTGCTGTCATTTATATGCATTCAATTAATGTGTAGAGCTGCAGCAGTTATTACGCAGTTCATCAAGCATGTGTAATTAGCTGAGCAACTTTCACTTCCTATCACCCAGACGCTGATTCACAAAGTCATAAATAAAGATGCAGATCTCCATCATTGTTCTCAGAAGGCATCTTTTCCTCTGAGAGAATATTAAAAAAAAAAAAAGTCAGAAAAATAGCAAAAATAAAGGGAGGGAGAGCCCGGTAGATGAGAAAGTCACGTTTATTGTCCTGTGAGCCTGAAGGAGAATAAAGAGAGAGTTATTTGAAATTCAATAGGTACCTTTCCAGTCAAATTCATTGCACACGCAGCACAGTAAAAGCAGCAGAAGCCTATCTTTTCCCATTGACAAGTGCAGAGAGCTCCTGAATACCTGCAGCCTGGGCAGTTGGCATAGCTGTAGTAATCTCTGTTCTCTGAGTAACTCATGCTCTACTCACCCGTGTATAACCTAAGATGATCCTTGGCTCGGATTGCCCCCATACCTAGTAGTAAAAGAAATCATGCTGTAGAACAAAGTTGCAACAGAGTCACAGCAGCTTGGCAGCAACAGCAGCTTGGAAATAGTATTGGTTTTTTATGAGAAAGAACAAAGGCCCAATATTCACTTTTTTGCTGGATTTTTAGGTTGCAGTCATTTCATTGCCTTTAGTGATGAAAATTACTGGAAAGAGAAAATACGAAAATAAGAGGCAGACTTTTACACCATATTTTTAATTAAAAAAGGATATATAAATTCGAAGTGACCGAACCAACAACCGTATGCTATCATATATATTGTTTGATTCTTTCTTATTATATGCAATAGATTGAATTAGATAAATAAATTGGCATCTATATTTTATTGTCAGCTGAGGGACACGAGAAAATTCAAAATTTTGAAGAAGAAGGGGTAATCTGATGAAGATAGATGCAGAAATGAAAGGAATTCTATCCATGAGTCATGCTAGAGATTGTAATGAGCATCATAACCATTACCACCTCTTGGTGGGATTTGGATATGCACACTGCAGAGGCTACAAAAGGACAGGGTGGAGCTGGGTGGAAAGAAACGAGGCAATATAGCATGCTTTTTGCTAAATATTGATGCCTGTATTTCAGTATACTTAATCTTCAATTTACTGATTCAGTAGATAAAGGAAGAACATCTGGTTTTGTGTCTTGTCTTCAGGTACATGGTCAGAGGTTACTAATTCTGTTGTGGATATGCACACCAGCAGAAACCTCTGTTTGCTAGGGCTGGTTTTGGAAAATCTGTACAAAGGCATCTAATAAATGTTGTGTTGTTTTTTTAGAGGCTAGACTCCATAATTGTAAATTTTAATAGAAATTAGGTAATTTTGTAGGTACACCATTTTACTGACCGATATTAATGATATTGTTGGTTATGTGGTGCTTCCTGAATTTCCTGACAAACTTTTGCATAATTTCTAGGGAATACCGGAGTAATTTTGCACTCTGTTTGCTATTTCAGATCTCTATTTTACTTTATAGTTGAAGCACAAATGTTTTACTCATGGCTCAGAATGACAGGATAACTTACTGTCTCTTAGAAGGACTCTACATCCTGCTTTAGCTGCATGCCTGGGTTTTTTAATACTCTATACAAATTTCTTTGCATTGCAACAGTTTGCACCATGAATTTCCTGCTTCACTGACAACCAAAGAAAATTTGCAAATGATCACTAATATGACCACTAAATGAAACACCAGGTATTGTGTGTTCTTGCCTGAAGATACCCGAATGTGAAAATGTGGTGGTGTAGTTTTTATAGAGAATATGATATATTCTGATTGCCATGTACATGCAGTTTTGGATAAATTAGTATTTGTGGGAGAATTGGAAGTAGAATAAGGAAAGAAATCACTTGATCCTTACTTTTGTGTTTAGGAATTATCAGTGGCTAAGAGACCGCCCAGCATCAGTGACTTCTTCACATGTGGATTCTGTTTCTTATTCTAGCCGGTGCAGTGAATAAATTTTAAATGCAAAGAATTATGATCTGAACCACCTCATCTGAGAGTGTAGGATTAGACAGCTCTATTAATATTTATGCCTCCTAATGGGCTACTTGATTTTCAGAGCAAAACTCCCAACATTATACTTTCTGTGTGATGGCTGTGCTTACTATGGACACATAGGACCATATACACATACCTACATTCTTGGAAATGAAACACAAATCACAGTGCTCTAATCTCATCCTGCTTTGATCATCCATTGTTTCCAACAGAGAATATGTTGCATCAGTGGTGAGTCATAAATGGCACTGATAACTTTAAGGCTCTTAAGCTTAGCAATAATATTTTACAAATCTAAGCAGAAATCAAGAGACCAATTCAGCCTGTTGCCCTGTGTTTCTGTTTGGTGTTTGATCCAATACTCCATTTAACTATCCTAGAACTGTTTACTTATCATCACATTTTTGAAAAAAGGAATTAATGCAATGTGCAGTTCCTGTGGACTTCATTAAATTCACTTCTTTTTGCATACCTGCTCCAGCTCTGAAATCAATCAGAGAAGGACAAGCTGAGACCTTTTAAAATGTTTATTTCCACTGGCAAAATTTGTCAATTGACTATCAGATTCTTTTTTTCTAAATATGTGATGTAGAAAATGATATCAAAGTAATGGACTTGTAGATGGTATGTTGTCAAAAATTATTGAAATATTCTTTCTCCACGGCCATATAAATGAAAAGTGTGAAATCTAAGGTGTGAGCCTCCATCACTGTAGACTGAGCTATGTCAAAACACGTTGCCGTGCCAGCAGGCTGAGAACGTGCATTTGTAGACCGTTACCAGGGCTCATGGTGACTTGAGAGTGAGTGTGAAAGCCCACAGAGCTACCTTAGTGCATATTTTAGTGTATATTAACTGTTACAAAGGGTGTATATCTTCATTAGGCCACTTTGAAAATTCATAATGCGTTATTTGCCTGCAGTGTGTTTGTGTCAGTAGTTGCCAGCCACATTTGAAGTCTTGGCCCTATTCACCCTTGCTGGCTCCTGGCTGGGGAGCCCTCATCCTCATTCTGGCCTCATGAGGCCAGGACTCATCCCTGCGGTATCAGCAGGCACAAATGCAGTCCATGATCCTGAACTCCAGAGCTATGCACTAAGGTGCGAGATTGTTCTGTTTTCCTGTTCCTCTTTGAAGCACTGTATTCCTGTTTTTCATTCCTCAGATACCACTGCAGCATTTCCTATTATACTAGTAATACATGGAAGAAGATAATGAAGCAAACATTGTCTTGTACAGACCTTTTCATCCTTTCACAACCTAAAGCTGTTAGTGTCAGTTAGCAGCATTTTTCAAAGATGTGCAGTAGATTTATGTCATATTTGAAATAAAATAAAATGCTTAAACTCTGATGTACTTTCCACAGTCCTCTTTCTGGGTGAGCCAATTCTTGACAACAGAAGACTTTGCAGACTGCATTTTAAGACTCCAGTGATCTTAAATGCCGTCAGCATTGGTCAGAGTCCTCTGTAAATGTCTGGTTGTTCAGGCTCTGAGCTCTTGCTGACCGCACAGTCGTCGTGCTGTCATTGCTTTGTTCATACACCTTGACAGTGCTTATAGTTCTAGCAGGTCTTAAATTCTGATCTAATTCCATTCCTTGTCCATTATTTTACCGCTTGCTTTTCATTTTCTACATCCTCCCACACACAGGCTCTAAAATAGTACTGTTACCCTGCTAATATTAAGTCGGATAAAACTGGTTTGTGCTTCTTCCCCTGGCCTTTCTCGGGTTGGACCAGTTGCACTCAGTAAACAACTGAGACGGTTTTCCTTTCAATCTGCTAGTTTCTAGTTTATCATTTAAAGCCAGAATGGACAAATATTATAAAAAATAACTACAGAAGTGTCTTTGTACATTTTCAGGAGGAACATATGAGTAACCAATATGACTTTTGGATAACTATTATTTTCTCCTTGCTTTTTTGGTAATTTTTTCCCCAGTATTGTATTATTATTCCTTTGCTCTTCTCTGTGTTCATGCTCTTCATTTCTTTGTTTCCTTATAATACACATGGATACAAATAATTTTAGTATTCTTTGCATATTTTTTGAAGCTTGAAAGATGATGCTTACATGTGTCAAACCATTTTTAAGGATCATCTAAATTATAGTATTAATAATCTGCTTATAACGTTAATATTGCTCCAGTATAATTGCAATTTTTTTCAGATTCTTTTCACTTATAATTCTTTAGCCCTCTTCACTCACTTTATGTTGTCAAATTTACATGTCTTCTCTACTTTGATATGTATAGTACTATTAATTATACTCTGCATTCAGAACCCAACTGCTTTAATGAGCTTAACGTAAATAAGATTTGTTTTTGGGATATCAAACCATTTCTTTCTGTTTTAATATTAGTATCTCTTATTTTACTTTCTCATGCTTGTAATAATGAAGATTTATCCTAAAAAGAAGCAGCAGCACTGAACAATACAAGGCTAAGGGAAGTGGGACGCAGCTGACTTTAAGACATGTTTGCACCTATATTCTAACACATTGCTGGGACCAGAGTGGTCTCTGGCCAAAATCGGAGCCACCTCAGGGCTGCTCTAGATGAATGCAGAAATTGCAAGACGCATGGAAATGGTATAGTGCGGGGTGCTGCAGCTAATTTTCCCTTTTAGAGTTTTGCCAAAGTGTTTTGAGACATTTCAGCAGTAACAGTAAATCATGTTGCTAATTCCTCTGCTCTGGGAATTCCTTTAATATCCCTTTAACGCTATCAGAGCAGTAATCAGAACCTGCCCTCTTACAGTCTTCTATATGCTTTTTGTTGAGGGTGGCTTTTGCCTTTTCTGTTCTTACTAATAGTATGGTAAATGCATAGTAAGTTTAGTCTTAGGAATATGTTTGAAAGGAAGGAAAATTACCTGGCTGAAGAGTTTCTTGTTTTTCAGCTGATAGAGCACAGGAAGAAGTTCCTTTGCAAAGGTCTATCCACCAAGGGCGGTGGAGGGAGAATAAATCTTCTGCAGGGTTTCTGTATTAGCAGGCGTATAGCCAGCAGATTCGACCAAAAAGACACGTTTTGGGAGCAGATCATAGCCGGTGTGACTAGAAGGGTTTAGCAGCAGCTGTGTTGGAGTGCTGAGCCCTGAAGGCAGGCTTGGCTGTCCTGCAACAGCTGTCAGGGACTCCGCTGCACGTGGGCCTTTGCTCGAGCATTTTGTGGTGGTCCAAGATCTATCCCTTTATGTTGCAGCGGAATCAGAGTATGGTTTGTATGCTGTTGTGGGCACTACTTAGATCTTCCTTCTCTCAGTGGTAATCTGCAATTCAGTGTCTTGAGAAATACTGAGCTATCGTAGGGTTGTTGGGTTTGAGCTACATCAGTGTCAGTGGTTTTGGATCAGGCCCTGCAGGCCCTACTGAGGTCTCGCAATATGATTTAATATTTGTTTAAATATTTTTTATTCTTATTTTGTAGTGTGTGGAAAATCATATACGTAGTATAGAGATAATCTAGTAAGGCAAAATCTATCAGAGGGAGACAGACGTTTATTATTTGTGTTTGTTTTCTGGAAAGCTTCCATTTGTTAAATCTCACCCTTTTGGTAAAGGCCTTCTTTAATTATTAGCTGAAAATCAGGTATTTATGTAATTACCATAATTATATCCACATATCTAGTGTGCTTGCAATTATTTCATTAAAAATTGTAGTTATTATACAATTATAGGGGATAATGACGTCCTTGTAACATGTTGCAGAAGCCCTAATTAAATAGTGGCATAAATGAATTGGAAGTGATTTTGAAGTTTTGAATATTGTTTTATCAGAAATATCAGAAGTGATTCATCCACACTATGAACTGGCAGTGAAACCCCTCCAAAGTTATTTTGAGAAAAGATTTCACAGAGCTCGTGGAAAAGGATTTGTCTCTATTGCTTTTCTGTCTTTACTTTCTGTTCTCTGTATTCTCACACCTAAAAACTGTCTGCAGATTTTTAATGGAAGGGTGCATTGCATAAGAAGATTGCACAGCTTGCTGAATTTTTCTAGAAGGCTCAGCCCAGAGCAAATAGGATCTATGTACAAGCACAGTCTGTACTTAGACATCCTTCTTCTATGGGGGGGGAGAAAACCTACCCAGCAGTTGGTTCAAGATGATGAAAAAGCTCCTCTAAATATAAGGACGTTTTAATTACGTTCTGGGTTTTGGTGATCTGCTTATCTATTGCAATGTCCAAACAGGTGTTGGGGAAAGAGAGACAACATTCCTTTTGTAGCACCAGTCCACGTGATGCTCCAAGCACAGGAGGTGGACAAAGCAGTGTCAATACACAGGAACCGTATAGAGCATCTCCTTTTCTCTCCTCCAGAGTGGGCGGGAAATATCAGGCAAGGATAACATATGCCAGTATCTACCAAAACCTCAGGATCACAGATTTCTCGTCCTCTTTCATGTCAGCTTTCTGTAGTGTACAGATGATCTCTCTTCTCTCCAGTTAATTTTCAAAGTCATTGAAAATGGCAGTAAGGTGTATATAATTTTTAGGCTTATTGTATCTTTCTTTTTTTTTTTTTTAATCTAATATAGTGTGTTCTTAAGTGATGGGTGTATAACAGCGTACCTATGGCATGACTGGTAACCATGCAGCCACCCTTACCATGACATCCACCTTGGTTTTGGTTCTAAAGACAGCACCCCGCTGTCGGGCTGAGGCTCAGGGCAGACTGGAGCGATGTACAAACCAGCTGGAGGGGCCTCCCATCGCTCTTACTTACCTCCCCCCTACCAACTGGGGCTCCTCCTCCAGTCTTTGCTCCCAGTTTCGTTAGGGGAATGACTCATGCACATTCTTCCCAGTTACTTCAGATGCATTCAGGCAGGTTAGACAAACCTTCTGTTTAATTCACTTAATTCACATCAGCTCATTTTTGCTCAAGCCTGATTAAAGAGGGTTTGCAGGATGTACTCTAATGCAGAATTTTAATATCCCACAAAAGGATGGAGACAAAGCTCTATGAGGCAGGAGATCCCGGAGGTAGCAGTAATGTCTCGCTGTACCCTGAGCTGCAGAAGGACCGTCCGTCCCTGGCCTGGAGAAGAGCTCCTTGGTTGTAGCATCTTGTGTCAAGGTTCCTTGGCGAGGCAGCCAACACAAGAACTGATTTGCTTATACGGTTGTGGTGGTTTTCCAAGGACTTGCTGCCCTTTGACCAGGAAGCTGAGCCACCACTGTTGTTGTCAAGCTTGGTCTTTATATCGTCTTAGCGTAGTGAACAGGCAAACAGAAAGTATCATTCACCAGCTGGATCTAGCTGAACCAATAAGAATTTAGACTCTGAGAATCCTCATTCCCAAAGCAATAGTTTTAATGAGATAGACCCAGTGGTAAGGGAATATGAAACATACATTTATCTGTGTATATGTATATACATACACAGTCATAAACAAATTTGAAAGCTCAAAGGAAAGCTAGTACAATTTATCTTACTTGATTGCAAAATTGCTATTGATTCTTATGTTTTCATACTCATTTTAAAGTGCCAAAAAGCATTTGGATATTTTTTTTTAAATCTGAACTTAGCTGCTGAAGGCCAGATCTAAGATACTTATGAGAGTCAAATGGATGTTACGGAAGAATTTGCACATTTACCTACTCCAAGACCTCTTTCGTTAATGATCGTGCCCCATGATCTATACAGCACTTTGGATCCATGAAATATTACTGTATATTGCTGTGGTAAAGGCAGGTTCACTTCAGGGAATTTCACAAGAAATCATCAGGCTGTAGACCTAGTTTTTAAATCGTAGTCCTTTCCCTGTTTCTCTATGATGCTAAACTCAGCCAGAGCACCCTTCTGAATCCATTAACTGCTGCGCTGTATGGAACAGGAAAGAGAATGAAGTATGTTTTCTGCACTTTTCAGTCATTAACTGAGCCTTTCGTTAGTGACAAATGGATTACTTTTGCTACAAACAATAACTTTTAAAACCAAAAATAATTGCTATACTGAAGTGCTGAAGCACCTGCAGTCTCTTTTATATGAAGTCTCCATCGCTGAAGTCTCGCGTAAAGGAAGAAACAAAGGGTGCATCGATTGTCTTTTCTTTAAAGTGCCATGAAACCCCTGATTAACCGGCAATTCTTGCAGTGCTGCAGTTGCAATTCTTTAGGTATTGAAGGTATTACCTGCCTCAAAGCACATTTTGATAGCAGATCATGGGGAATGCGTGCTTGAGTGTTATAGAGACACGGATGGTTGCTGAAGAGGTCACAGTAGAAGTCCCCCCGATCCTGAATCCGGGCCTGTTAGCAGAAATCCCTTGCATCCCCTTCTGCGTGCATTACATTCTGTGTCGTTCAGATGCAAAAGAGAACATTGCCCCTTGAACTGTGAAGCAGTCATGTGTTTTTGACAGGCTGATATTGTTTCTGTTCCTGACATCTTTGAAAGATGGCTGCCGGAATGTGGGTAGGCGTGAGAGGGACATTCGCCTGCAGAGGTGAGCTGGGAGACAGAAGATGAGCTGAAAGAAGCAGGACGGGGGATCTGACAGCAAAGGCGGCTCCTGACACACACATTGACACAGGTGTACACTGCCAGGCAGCGTGCAAACCAAGCATAGAAATAGAATTAAAAGGCTCTTTCCCTTTAGGCAAAATAACACCAAGAAGGCAGCACGCAATTCCACCCCGGAGTTTTAAGTGGCAGAAACTATTTTTCTCTCCAAAGTTTGCTAACGTATATGAGTTGCTGTTTTTCTGCCCAGAGCTTTGACATACTCAACTACAAGCTAGTTTGGCTGAATATCAGCACAACAAAAAAGCAGCAGTCATATGAGAGAGGAATAAACAACTGATTTTCCAGAAATGCTCCACATCGCCTTCCACACTTGATATTTGCGCTGTGCACGTGGTCTGACTGTCAGCCCTTGTCCAGTACTTAGGCATGTGTCAGAGGATGTGTCACTAAATAGGTTTGACCTGAAGTAGAGCAAAAGCTAGCCCATAATATTGCTCGATTAAAAATAGATAAACTCAGCAGTAAGTTGGATTTTGGCCTGTTGTTTGAATTATGAATATTCTTCTAAATGCCGTCGCTTCCTTAGAGAAATACAGTGGTTTCTTTTGAATTTTAAGTGACTTTGGATTGAAATTCTGTGTGAGTGATTATCTGGCTCAGTGAATACCATTGTTATTATTAGCAATTTTGGGTGTTAACCTCTTTACTGCTGAGATCTCTAAGTGCGGCATGCCATTGCACCAGCACTCAGGAACTAGAAAGGTTAAGAAGCCATTGAAACACATTCAGGAAATGTCATAATTTTCAGGCTGATGAAGTGCTAGTCTGGAAGAGAACAAAGAAATGATAATAATAATTACATTTACTTTATGCTTGCAAAGAAGACAGTTTGAAGGAGAGCGGGCCACAGACAGTAGCTCATTTTTGGTTCTGCCCCCATTAGTTATGTCACAGTCCCACTTTACTTCTGTAACCCCAGAAATGTGCTGTTTAAACAGAGCTTGGTTGCAGAGGGATGATTTGACACAAAGCCAAACGTCACTTTCCAGTCATTCTGGACCTCACTAGCCTTTTGCTGTTCCCTCCCTCCTCTCCTGGCTGAGCAGCATCTGGCCCTCTCCCTCTGGTGAACTCATGTGACTCTATTTCAAGCATAGATTTAGTTATTAAATGTGGAGATAAAGTATGGATCTGTTCCACTAATCAGATACTACAGTGATTAGAGCCATAGAAGTACTTGGAGAGATCAATTAGATTAGATTATCAAATCATTATAAGCAAACTCTTAAAGACAAAGCAATAGAAAGTAATCTTGTGTCACTGTATTTCTTTAAAGAACATTTATGTTCTCTTATTGTCTGTTTGCCTCTATTTACATGTGGTGAGACTGCAGTGGCACTGCGCCTCATGCTCAGAACCGGGTTGGAGGATGGGAAAAATCAATTTCTACAGTAAAAATCTCTCTGTGGTGCTGGTCATAGGCTAAAACACATTATTGCTTGTACCCTAGGTGAAAAAAAAAACATGCATGTGGAAATCTTACTTTATAAAGCAATTGGGCATTTTCTTGGGGGAGCTCATTTCCGACCTCTGGGGTTAGGCAGGAAGCCTTCTGCCTCTCGCCAGCCTTTTATTATCTCTCTTATCTCATTCTGTATTTATTATTTTGACTGTGTAATCTTATTTTGACTACCTTTATTACATCAACCCAGAGTTATGAACCAACACTAGCTAATTCAGATAAAGGTTTGTGATTCATTCTTTAGCAGTTTATTTTCAGGGCTCCTGTGAAAATGGTTTTCCAGTATATAATAGCCATTTGTGTCAGTTCTAAGCCTGGAAGTTCTGTTTTCTGCATCTTGCAATGTCATTTTCTTAACATATATATGTATATGAGCTTTTCTTTATTAATATATGTTTTAATAAGTATTCCAGCTAGTGCTAATACACTGTTTTCATGAGAGAATTGGCAGAATAGTATACATCAAAGGCAATAATTAGTGTATTTTCATTTGACTTGTTCAGCCTATTAGGTTGTTAAATTTTGCATAGAAAATCATTAGCATGTTTAATTTGGGAAGGAAGCTCTTGGAAGAGGAGTTGTGGATGTAAATCAATCAGTGAGGAGGCTCTTATACAGTATTACAACAGCAGCTAGAGCTCTGAAATATCACTAAATATTTTCTGGTATTATTAACTGTAAGTGCAAAGAGGTGAAAAAACTGCATGATTATCACTGGTTTAGGAGTTAACAAAGAAATGTCTGATGGCTTTGTCTAATATTAAAATCTGGAGCAAGATTGTATTGTATTCTTTTCTTACTTGACCACTGACATAGAAATACAGGTTTGCAGTTGCAGTACACCTGCACTTTTTTAAATGAAGGTGAAGGACATCCGAATCAGGCTTGACATAACATAGTTCATGTGCTGGGGATTTTTTCCTTTCCCCAGAACTAATTCAAGAACTGTTGCATCGCAAGTGATGTTGCAACTGTTATGCATGTTGCTTGCTACTTCAGAATTAGCTGAAACTGAAAAAGTGACAGAAAAAAACTGCAAAGTGCCTTTTTTCCCCATCCTTATTGGGAGGATGTGACCTGACATGCTGGCAATTTAGAAACAGTTATCTGGTATTAAATAAATTCAAAAAGGTTTGGATTTTGACCAATTAAAGTCAAAGTGGAAAGGTCAGAAATCAACACCAAAATAGAACAAATATTAACTAAAGATTCCAATATACAGCAGCTAATCAGGGCTTTTGTGTGCCCTGCTGTGCCAATATCTATTCAGAAGCTAGTCATTATATCTCTGTTCTAAAAAAGAACTAATTTTGAAGACTTCACTGCACTGAAATCAAGTAATTTACTGCCCTTTTTTGCTGTGTTTTTATGATGTTTTGCCTGATTAAACATTCAGTGCTAGACATAGTGGCTTCTGGTTTTGTCCCTGCACTTTGAAGGTTCAAATTTCTTTCAGTGCAGTTAATATTCTTTGGTGCCAAAGTACTTGATTGCCTTCAGAAACTAGGATATTTAGCGGCAAAACTGACATAAGTGTCAGGATTGCATTATTGATTATTTTGAAGGCACAAAAATCCATAAAGTCCTTTCCTTAGTGCTCCAGTAGAAAGCACCTGTAACTGTTTGTACCCAGTGGGTAAATTCTTGGCCATATAGAAGTTAATCATGAAATTCAAATCAAATTGTAGAAGACCAGGCCCAAATTTCCATACCTAAAAGATGAACAAACACAAACTTAGAGGTAGATACAGGGGATTTGAATGTTTTGTAGATTTTGAAAATTGTGCCCGAGACACACATTTACTGTTTCCTTGTCCTTTTTTTCTCAAAATAATTTCATACCTATCTTGTATCACAGCCTCTCCTACAATAACACATCTCTTTTATGTTATTCTGCACTTCTTCTGTGTTTTCTGATCTCCTTATTCTGTCTGATTTGTCTTTATTTCATGTTTCCACCTCCATTTCTTTCATTTTAGAAACATTTACTACCTCTTTAGGGCTACAAAATCATGAGCTATTTATTTGTCACAATATCCTTTATTTTTTTCCTTTATACTGAAGATGGAGAAACGAGGACACAGGAGTGGACTTTTGCAAAGTCACACACAGAGAGGGAAAGAGACTGTGTGTCATTGCAGAGCTGAAATTAAAACATCCCGTTCTTTTTATCGCATGTTTATTTTTTTAGGCCAGGCTGTTTATGATGCTTCTGGGCTACTTTTATGGTTCATGTAGCTGAAGCAATGCTTCTTGTCTTTAATTCCTGCTCAACTTAGTCCTGATCTTTCCTAAGTGCGAGTATTTGTCAGCCAGCTACCCCCCATAGGGGTGAGAATCACGTCTTATCTTAGCCCATGAAATATTTTCTGCCTCCCACTTGTCTTGCTGCCTTGCAGCCTCCAAATAGGGAAAAAGAAAGGGCTGCTGCAGCTTTTATTAATTATTTATGTGCTGTTATCAAACATTCCTAGAGTGCTGTAAATTTACAGGCTTTAGTACAAACTTGGAGAAAACAAGTTCCCTGCTCTAGAGAATTTACAGTGAAGAAAAGACAACAGAGGTGAAGATATAAAGCCAGTAGATGTAGTAAAGTAGTGCAGAATACAGGAGTTTTGATAAGAAGGGATTGCCATAATACATGGTGTGAAGGAGAAGGAGAGCAAGAGTGCTCGGGTGCGTGCACAGAGTGCCCGAAGAGGAGAAGGAGGCAGCAGTAAAAGCCAGTAACAAATAACGTACAGGGATTACAAGGAAAGCAAAAGGATTGACCTGATTTGTGTGTTTACCACTCAGCGTCTTAGTGGTGCTCTTTCAGCTCCTGAATATAATCATTTAACTCAGTGGGTGGCAGAGGCAAGTGCATGTTTCAAAGGGAGACCGACGTGACCGAGCGGGTCTCTCTCCCCACCATGCCTACTTCACGCGTGTGCCAGTTAGTGACTGTTTCCAAAAGTCATATGAAACGGCGGGAAATGGCCCCTTCGGAGGAATTAATGACACTTTCAGCCCCTAGCACAGGGCTTTCTTTGGACCGGTGAGAGTAGCCACTGTATTTCTGTCCTCCCCAGAGGCAGCAGTGTGATGGCAAAGCGCTGAGTCGGGAGCGCACCGGTTTTTGAACTCAGTCCCTAACCTCACGTAGAACCATTATAATTGTCTCCTTTTTTTCTAATACAATTTTATTTTTAGATGCATGAAAGGAGGAGTGCAAAGAGTATAAGTGTATCTAAACAACACAGAGTAACCAGAGGTGAACAGCCTAGACGTAGCTTACAGAAACCCACAGATGCTGATGTGATCTCCCAGTGACTTTGTTACGGTATTACGCGTTGTGTGGTAGTGTACGGTGTATGGCAGCGTGCATTGTCCTACCTGGTACAACTGCTGCTATGGAGGTCACTTCACAGAATCACAGAATCACAGAATGGTAGGGGTTGGAAGGGACCTCTGTGGGTCATCTAGTCCAACCCTCCTGCTGAAGCAGGGTCACCTACAGGAGGCTGTAGAGGACCTTGTCCAGGCAGGTCTTGAATATCTCCAGAGAAGGAGACTCCACAACTTCCCTGGGCCACCTGTTCCAGTGCTCCGTCACTTGGAATAATGGAATATTAAATGGCATCATATATGATAATCAGCCATAGCATAAAAAAATGAGTGTGAAAATAATACAAATTGTTGCCTGGAAAAAAGAAATGTGCCTGGGAGTGATACCATCTCACCTTGTTCTCCTGAGTGCAAAGGGCTGCTCTGAATCACTGCTGACCATGGACTCGGGCATCACTTTTTTTCAGATCAAATGCCGTTGTTGTACTGAAGAGCTGCAGAGTATATTCAGAGACTCAATCGTATTTAAGACCCTCACTTAAGCATGCTCCTAATTTTAAGGAGGAGAGCAGTTGTGGAAGCCAGGGGTTGTCCAAGGGTAGTTCAAGTTTGCCAGTAATTGCAAGGCTTGGCTGATGGCAACATTGCCATTTACTGTTATGAGAGCGGGATTTGTCCCGTAGTGTGCTGAAAGTGGAAGGATGACTCCTAGGGGCCATAAAGCTCCTGGACATTGCTTTGGCGGTTTAAAGTGGTCGCAAAATGTAAAATTAGTTATGATGTTATTAGAAGATAGGCATAATTGTAGTCACTGTATGAATTCTGAGCAAGATAAATATTTGCATGGTCATGTACTTTCACCGTGAGCTAAGAAGACATTGCTGTTGGCCTTGTCCACTTGCAGTTGCACTTATTTGCTTATTTATTGTAACTTTATTTTCACTTACTTGAAGAGGGAATATTTTAAGATAAAGGAGTGGAGTATATGCGTCCGAGTCTGTGGACAAAAAGATCAGCCAAAAGCTATACAGGGGAATGAATACATAATCAGCAATCTTGTACTTGCCTGTTATAACAAAATAGCATTAAAGCACAGAACATTTGACTGTAATGTAAATTGCAGTTCCTTCCCTGCCCAGGGCAGCAATCCTCTTGAGGCCATCATCTGTTGCAACTTGAGCGATTGCTAATTGCTTTCATGAAAGCACCAACTTCAATTATATTTTTGGTGTGTCACCTGTACAGCTTTGTCTTTGCATGTATTTGGGAAGGCATTCATGCGACGCTGAAAAAATTAGGCAACGATCCTACAAAAATTAGATTCACATTTGAATCATAGCATTAAACACGCTGAAGCCACGGAAAAAACTGTGTTGTACCTATCATGCTTTCAGGTCAGAAGAGTGGGAAAAACTGCAGTGTTTTGCTAACCGTGAACACTGCCCGCACCTCCTTTTGACCCTTTCTGGGTTTGCACCTGGCGCCGATGAAATGCTGCTCCACAGAGCAAGTGCTTATTATTTGTCAGCCGCATTCGGTGCGAGACTTCACAGATCCAGCGACACGCCCGAAATGCTGAGGGCTCGAGCAGATGTTAAGTGCTTAGCGGCTTTATAGGAAGAGCTGATGTCCCTGAGAAGTGACTTCACTGACAGCAGAGAGGGCCTGAACAACGCGTCTGGGGTTCACCTGGATCTTTGCAAAAATTCAGATTTGAATCCAGACTGACTGGCTTGAGCCCATGCCTCCTTCAAAAAAGAGATAATTAAAATGACTTCGGTGTCTTTCTTGGAGTCATCATGTCACTTGTTCTGGCAGCAGACGCGACAACATTATTGTACTTATTTTAAGTCTTCTATGTTATCTTAATGGCCTAGAAATTTTTTTAAAGGAGGCTTAGATTGCGTGGAATACAGTGACAACTGCATTAATGCTGGTGTTTCTGTGAGTGTGGCTTTTCAATGTCCATACTCATTTTATGGTCTTTGGTAGGCAGGGTTGAACTGCTTTATTGTTTTGCTCTCTTTTAGTGAATCAGAGTAGTTCCTCACAGTAATAAAAGAGACCTGAATTAGCAAAAATCTGATCCCTAATTGACCTTATCCTGCTGCCAGTCTGATGTAATCCAGATTCTGACGTGATCTTGCCCTTCTTCCTTGTGAATAGTGAAAGATTAAAAAACTGAGTTTTCTTTAAAAAAAAGAAAAAAGGTAAAAAACCAAAATGTTTAAGACTTTTTCCACTTTTCTTTTATTGGTTTCCACAATTAAAATTGCTTGCAATTTTTAAATTGAGTAAGTTGCTGATATGACTGCATTCTTGGATCCATCTGTGTCTTTGTGCATATGTCAGTGCCTACAGTGGGAAAATTCTCCTCCAAGTGCAGTATAGCTGCTCAAAACTTTGGTACCTAACAGTTGCAGGGGGCAGATGTAGATTTTCTTTCTCTCCCTTTTTTTTTTAAGCAGGGAGAAAGAAACTGTGTTATATATTTTTAATGAAATGGTATTAAATTATTAAATTAAGATAAATTTTTAGATTTCGTAAATCAAAGCAATATAAGACTACATTTTATGGATTTTAAATTCTATTAGTATTTATTAAACTACAGTTCTTTAGATATCTGTATCTTGGATATTTTGTCGTGCAATAACACAGGATTGTCCAAGACAAAAGTTAACTTGGAATCAAAGTGAATGGATTTCTTCATTTTCATTCCTCAGACTGACAGAAATGCATAAAGTAGAAAAGTCAGGAAAACATGATAATAAGATCTGAAAAGTCCTTGCTACTTTATACGTCATGGATAGTTTTAGGAATAAAGATGTGCAAAGTTCGTAAAAAAAAATAGAGAAAAACCTTATTTAATCCTGTATTACTATAAAAATTTAGTAGCAATGCAACATGGAGATTACCGTCCAGCCCTCCGAAGTGCTTCTGCCATGTTGTATCAGTCTTCCTGTCCACATCCTCTGTACTGTTGTGGACCGTAGTTCATGGTACGCTAGATTTTTCAGGGAAAGCAAATAATGCTCGCTTCTGTGTAGCAATTGTGGGGAAGGGAAAGGCAGAGTTTCCCCACCAGCTGTAGTAGTGTTTTACTTCTGGTGCAGCAAGCAGGTATTTTGTACAACACCAATGCATTCTGTATTTATTTATTTAGGTTTATATATTAGTATACATGTATGTTTTAGAAGCTTATTATGGCAGTTGGAGGTAAGTTGGCTGAAGTGTCTAATATAAATATTATAAATTAATTATATGTATGGTTTGGAAAAAAGATAAAAAATGGACAATGATTTTCATGTGTGTAAAAACCATTGAAAGGTTTGGAAATTTAATCTGCTTAAATTTATTTTTGCTTGTTTTGGGCAGAGAGGAATATTTGATTTAGCTAATCCCAGAGCGTTTAGGGGTCTTTTTAGGTGTCAGGAATAAATATCTCAGTTATCTACGTTGGGGTCCTAGCTTGAAGTAAGAGAATAGGACTTCAGGTGTCCAAAATAATTTTTGTTCTTAGTATCCTCCCTTTCAGAAGTTAAATTTGACTCCTGACTGCCTTTGAGCTGATAAAATTTCTCATTTTCCTGGCTGCTGTCGGCTTTTCGTGTTCCACATTTCTAATGTGAAAAACAACAAGATGAGCTTTTATATTTAGAAACTGTTTTAAAAACTGAAGCAAACTTTTTTTCATACATAACAGAGGGGAAAAAAGGGCAGATCCTATTTAGTTTTTTGCTTTCCCCTTGCAGGCCATATTTAAATTGACTCTGTCTCTTCATGTTTCTTTTTAGAATGAGAATTTTGGTCATAAATTACAATGAACATTATGGCAGCAACCCTGCAAAAAAAGTTGTCATTTAAAGTGGAAAATCTGACAGAAGCCTAAGTATAGGTCACAGTGAACTGTAATGGAAAGTTAAAGACCGGAGTGGAAGGCAGCCTCCGTCTTTGAGCAATATTTACACTTCCAAAGCAATAGTTCAGGATACACAACGGCCATGGACCATACTGCGTCAATGCTGTACAGCTGTATTTTTATTTCTAATTTTTTTGAAAAAGCAACACCTTTAATCCCAGGGTGCTTTGTGAAGTTGTTTTCACCCATGGCAGATTCAGTAACGCCCCGTCCCGCCGCGGCTGCACCGTGGGCGCTGGCTGGTGCTGTGTCGTGTCCGTGGCTCCTCCCTGCCTCCCCGTCACGGCATACGGCTTCTTCACAGGTTTATTACAGGTACTGACAGTGGGGATGCCTACAGATAAAGCTGCTTTACCCATTCGCGCGTTTTTCTTCATTTTTCTTAATTTAACTTTGAGCAGTGAAAATCATCTATGCTGGTATCAGTTTCAGCTGTGTTTTCTGGGAAGAGCTCAGTGAAGACCTCATAGCTGCTTGCCAAGAGAACATTGAGAAGAAATGCACTATTTTGTCTTGCAGAGAAAGTTCTTGCAGCTGTGTGATGGAGGACCTATGTTCCCCCTCGCTCCGAAGCAGACAGGGGGTAGATGTGAGCATATAATTAGAAGACTGTAGACTGTTCCATAAGGCATTTGCATAAGAAGCCAAATTAGATTAGTTTAACTTAATTCTGGTTTTTCCTAACCTCCCAGTCTTTGACTCAGCAACCTTAATGTTATTTTAATACAGTTTCTTGAGATTAATACAGACAAAGAGCCCCCTTAGGTCCTATAAATTTGATAACCACATGGAAAATCGAACAGGAGAGGTTTCTGAGAACAGGAAAATGCATGTTCGTATGGAAAGGAGGAAATATCTCTTTATGGTGGGTTTCATAAAAACTCCTGTAAACTACCTCAAAAAAAGGGTGAAATCTTCATCCCTTTGCAATTGACGGGATTTGCTTGAGAGTTTATGTGATTAGCACAGAAAAGATATATTCTGCAGTAGAGGCAGAAGGCTTTTTTTAAGAAGCCTTTAAAGTGACATAGTGAACTATTAAATTCTGTAGATTTCTGTAGTAATATTCTGTAGGATCCCATCATGTTTCTCACAGCAGCAAATTCACTTTTTAAGTATGCTTATCTGCATTATTTATAATCCAAAGATAAAATTCAGACTGTTTCTTTCAAAATAATTTTATCTTTTTCCCATGTTAGTTGTTGCCTGAACAGTACTGCGTGTTCACTTAAATGCTGGGGTGGCGTGCTGGAGGAGAGGTAGTTACATTTCCTTACAGATTATATTAACATTGGACTAAGAAAGCCACAATAAGAATTATCTACTTGATCTTCCACAATTAAGCATTAGTCTGATTTAAAGCTTTAGACTATCAGACAGTACAGCAGTGCAAGTTCTAATTAGTATCGTAGCTAATGCATATATTGGTGCTCATGTGAAATAAACATGCCAAAGAGCAGAATATATGTATTATTTTAATGCTTGGGGGGGTTTATTGTGATATTAATTATAACTCAGGATGACAAAAGTTATGTAGATGTTGTTCTTATTAATTAAAGCAAAATGCACTAATAAATTGAGTTTTCCCTCTGTTATAAGACTAGAAAGTCAGAAATCACTTGTTGCCCTCACCTTGCTCCCTGTTTGAGGTTACAGAAAAAAATACCTTGAGCTACTTTAATTGGCCTCCTTTCTCCTAAATTTTTGGCTTCAGTTTTTCTAGGTGCTTTCAAGTAATCGCAAACTTGGAAATATAATAGCTGAAACTTTCTTGTAGCCTTTGGCTTCAGAAGGCTTAAAGAATGGCACAAAACATGGTGAGATTAGTGATTTGCAAACAAATGCATGCGAGCATCAGAGCGACAGTGGTAATCTGCCACTGCAAGGGTACAGCCCATGCTTCTCCTGGGCCCGTGATGGCCCTCCGGTTTCATCCAGCCTTTTGGGATGATGCAGAAGGAAAGGTGCGTACACATTTCCCCTGGGGTATTCTTAAATGGATCTCGTCGTATTTTCGCAGGTCTCTGGCCCGGGGTGGGGAACCCCCCTGTTACAGGGAGGCAGTGGGTAGCTCCTCAGTGTGACTGCCTGGGTCCCGCATGGACAGGTTTGTTGCAGTGAATACTTCTCTCTCCCCTTAGCCAGAGAAGTAAATAGTTGCTCATATTGCGGGTTAGATTTGACAAGCATCCCCCTTTGGCTGTAAAATCTCTGTCCTTTCCTCCTCTCGCTTCCTTTCTTCCCTTCCCCCCAGCGAAAAGCACATCCTACGGCAGCAGAACCAGCAGCGCGGTCTCAAGCGCAGAACTGTACAAGAGAGAAAGGAGGTTAAAAGCCCTGAAAACATATGGCATGCTTTGGCTTAATAGGGAGTAGGTGGCAATCTCCACAGGGATGCAGCGTGGTTTTTTGAAGCATTTGTTTCCCAAATACCTTTTTATGATTTTTCCAGCGCCGACATGCAGTAAGTGAATGTACTAGAATATATGCCGCTGTTTAATATGCGCCTTCTGTAAACCTGACAGTGATGAGTTTGATGAAAGGGAAGGTGGCAACCGAAACAAAGACAAAAAATGCTGTAAGGACTATGCAGAAATTAAATGCAGGTGCCATTTAGGGTATTGCTCTAGAGCCTGCTGATACTGTTTACTTCCCTGCTGAGGTAGAAATCTTTCTCTGCTAAAAGCCTTCACAAGATCGCTGAGTGTATCCCTGTGCAGCAGTGTCTTACAGGACACACATTTGAGAGGAAAACTGTTAAAGCCACCTCTTAGTTTTATTGAATTATTACTGCTCTGAGAAAAAAAATATGCTTTAGGAAAAACCCAGCTGTTAAACGTAGTGCTTTTGGAGCGAGCATGTTTACTTCAGCATGGCATTTAAAATGTATTTATCCCAAAATCAAACAGAAAAGTCTACAGTGCTGGATGTAAGAAATAGATTTACAGATCTGGGTTCTCCTTCTCCCGCAAGTGCTGGCTTTGAGGGCGCTTTCCTTGGAGCGGAGACAGTGGCCGGAGTGAGGGGGAAGGCAGGGGGTCTCCATGGTGGGGCCCGATCCCCCTGTGTGGCCGCGGCAGGGGCCAGCGAGGGGAGGCCAAGCTGGCCAGGGCTGGCCGAGCACTGCAGGGGCACCGGGCATGGGCTAAATTACAGGTTAGAGGTGGCTGAGTAGCTGATTTCCCTCTCTTCTCTACCTCTTCCTCTCCCTCTCTTTCTCCCTCTCCTCCTCTCCCTCCCTCTCTCTCTCCCCCTCTGAAGTATGTATTATTGATGCTGAGGCAGGATTATAGAGCCTTGAGCATCCCGTGGCAGTTCGTGGAGTGCTATGGCAATTTATTTTTGTTTTATTACAGAAAAAAAAGGACTCCCATTTCCCTATGCTCGGTCTGTCTGTACGCAGGTTCTGTTCCTCGGGATACAAAGGTAGAAAATGGAGTGTGTCCCTAGAAAAAGGTAGCTGGAAATTTTAACCATTGTCTAGAGGCCCTCACAATATTGTGACTGCCGTGGCAGGTGAATAATGAGCCACTATGCCGGGCTTCCAGCTAAATGGGGCTTTGTCCTGTCTACGTGGCAAAGGCATCCAGAAGAATGCAGAGCAGTTTTCTGGTATACAATGAATCACTCAGTGAGGCCAAATGACACTCTTCGAACGCTCGTCCCAGATATTACAGCTGTTGAAGGAAGCTGCTTATGAAACAAGGGTAGGCTCAGTCGCTTCGTGACCTGACAGTTCCCCTGCTGTAGGAGATGGTTGGGGTAACCCTCTGCAGGAATAGCACTGCTTTTAAAGCCATAAAGCTCCGCAAATGGAGTTACTGGAGTGTTAGAAAGATATTGTGTTGGGACCTGAGCTGGTAGGATGTACTCGGAAAGCAGCATAGTAGCCATTCGGGTAGATCACAGAAACCTCCTGAGAGAGAGGGGTGTTTAATTCAGAAACTTGGCAAAACACAGGTAAGGAATACCAGGAAGCGGGAGATTTGTCTCTCCCCAGCCAGGAAACCTGTCGCAGTTGTGACATGGTGAATGGAGTTTTGCTTGCATGTTCAGCTTCTGCTACAGAGGGAGCTGTGTTAGCATTTAGGTATCTAAGTGGGAATTTGAAGTTTTGCAAAGCAAAACAGGTAGTTTAAATTGTACGGACCTAAAAATAATCTCCTTACTGGGTTTACAAGGTGGAAGAGTTCTAGGTGTTGCTGTGACCACTGTAGTGCGGTGAAATACTGTAATCTAGCTATTAACCCTGCTTTCGCTACTCCCATGATCAGTCACATAAGCTATATTTTATATTGCCCTGTACAAGCTCTTGGGATGGTCTGTGAGCAGCGATAGTCACTCATACGCATTAGCACAATGCGAATATATTATTTACAGGTTATACTTGCCTTTGATTTCCATCCTTTTTTTTCCTTGAAAATGTCATGTGTTTCAAAAGTAGGTACAGTCATAGGTAAGACCGTATTCCAGCTAAACTGGAAAAAAAGGTTTAATTTGAACACTTACCCACTGCTGCATCATTTTCCTTTCTGCATGGATAATCAGTTTCCTAGTGTTGATAATATACATTATTAAACTTCACTTTCATTTTAATGAATTTCTGTTAAGAGAGATTATGTCCCAGTGATTCACAATATTTATATACCTGCACAAGTCAGTTACCAGGAGAATATACCATTAAGGGAATTTTGCTTGTCCACAGCCTTTTTTGGTGAAGAAATATTTACCTGCAAAGCAATGTGGATGTAAAATTCCCATGCAGACACTTTGGGAGAAAAAAACCAAAATTAATAGTGTAATCATGCGATCATTTGTTAGGTCTGTGCTAATCACATATGCGCAGTTTCTGATAATTAGAAATTATTGTGTGTGTCAGTAGCTGAGTGAGGTCTTGCACTTTCTTTCTGCCCTCAGGTTTTAAACATAGTGTACCCAGCAATCATTTCCCTTGGCCATGCTTTGGTTATCATCTGTCACGGAACAGTTTTGTTTCTTTTTTTTTTGCCTTAAAATACAAATTTGCTGTGATCCTGAGGCCAGATTGTGATAAACCATATATGCATGCACAAACAAAACAAAAATCAAGACAGTATCAGCTGGAAAAAATACATACGCATGCACAAAATTTTTGCGTGTTACTTTGGTGCGTAAATCTGTGCCCATTTAATGGCCTGTTACCACATGTGCTATACCATATGAAAACTGCGCAGAAGTGTTCATTAGGGAAACGGAACGGATGCTCGGGGAACCTGCTGTCACCCCCCGGAGATCTGGGCTGTTCTGCCTTCCCCTGGCTGTTCTACAGAGGGACATGGATCTCCCCAAGCTCCTGTGTCCTCTGCCGGTCTCTGCAAATGTCCTGGATATCCTGCGCTGTCTAACAAGGTTCTCCTTCCCCTCTGCTCTGCCCTAGTGAGGCCCCATCTGGAGTACTGTGTCCATGTCTGTGCTCCCCAGTTCAAGAAATATGAGGAGCTACTGGAGAGAGTCCAGAGGAGGGCTACGAGAATGATGAGGGGACTGGAGCATCTCTCCTACGAGGAGAGGCTGAGGGAGCTGGGCTTGTTTAACATGTAGAAGAGAAGGCTGAGAGGGGACCTTATAGATGCTTATAAATATCTGCAGGGTGGGTGTCAGGAGGATGGGGTCAGACTCTTTTCAGTGGTGCCCAGCGACAGGACAAGGGGCAACGGGCACAAACTGAAGCAGAGGAAGTTCCGTCTGAACATGAGGAAGAACTT
>Ga0065711_1002066_pt1 | contig 36811 bp, 17 predicted proteins | sample Hoacrofraction12_FD_59098 | JGI IMG/M metagenome (GOLD analysis project Ga0065711, IMG submission 59098) | Hoatzin crop microbial communities from Cojedes, Venezuela - Epithelial fraction 12 v2 (version 2) | ecosystem: Host-associated > Birds > Digestive system > Esophagus > Crop | place... | reverse complement strand
CCTTCAGATATTTGTAGGCATTTATAAGGTCCCCTCGCAGCCTTCTCTTTTTCAGGCTGAACAAGCCCAGTTCCCTCAACCTCTCCTCGTAGTGGAGATGCTCCAGTCCCCTCACCATCCTTGTAGCCCTAAAGATTTTTTAAAGATCTTTACAAAGATGCCATCCCATTGCTCAGGCAGCGCTTTGTGTTACCCATCTTTGATGAACACCATGTAGAAGCACAGCCACAGAGGAGAAGGGCAAAGCTAAGAAGTCACAACAAGTTGTACCAGCACTGTCCAACCTACTTACAGGTGGCTTTATGACCCCGAGCTACTTAGGTAGGCCAAAATGTCATGCGTGGTGGCTGCCAAGCCCATGCCAGGGGCTGCCTTCTCCTTCCCAGACTTCCCTATTGCACAGCAGAGGGGCTTTTATGTCCCATAACACAGCCTGTCCTCATGCCTTACCTCCTCCACCATGATCTCCCCACAGGCTGCAGGGGAACCTGCTCTGGTGCCTGAAGCTCGTTCTTCCTCCTTAGCGCACGCAGGGCTGTTACTCCCTCCTCGCTGCTGGGAGGAGCTTATCATAGAACCATAGAATGGTTTGGGTTGGAAGGGACCTTAAAGATCATCTAGCTCCAACTCCCCTGCCATGGGCAGGGACACCTTCCACTAGACCAGGTTGCTCAGAGTCCCATGCAACCTCTCCTTGAACACTGCCAGGGAGGGGGCATTCACAACTTCTCTGGGCAACCTGTCTCAGTGCCTCACCATGCTCATCATAAAGAATTTCCTCCTTATAGCTAATTTAAACCTACCCTTTTTTAGCTCAAAGCCATTACCCCTTGTCCTATCCCTACAAAGCTTTGCCCTTTCTTCATTCTGCTTCCCAGAGGCTCCACCAGAGCCATTGATGGGCTGAGCTGTGCCTTGTGGGGCCACTGCAGCCAGCTGGAATCAGATGTGTCTGGCCTCTCCTCATAGAGACCCCTCAGCCCCGCTGCCAGGCCCAGGCACCCTGTACACGCGTGTCTGTATACATGTATGTTTAAAATGAAAGTGCATGTTTTTAAAGAATTGAAACAGATTTCATTGTGAAAAGAGCTTTAAGAAAATCCTATTATTTTACCAAATTAGATCACTTTTACCGTTTAAGATCTCCATTAATTAACATTTTATCACTACAAACTTGAAAAAAGATAATATACTCTGTATACGTATGAAAGAAAAAAGCTTAATCTGTTTTCTAATATAATCCTATCTCAAGGGTATACAAAATTAACTCTTTCCACACGTAAATCATTTCACAGTGCCTCTCAGAGCCTGTGGGCAGCAGCTCCATGGAGAAGTCCTCTAAGGACTCCCTGGTGGCAAGGTTACTACCTGTTCCTGTTTGTAGTTATTACTTTGTATCAAAATGGATAACTTCAGGTCATCGCAATTTAATCCCCACACTCTTGTCACCGACAGGTACAAACTGGCAAGCACATATTACAAGCCTTGACTGGAAGGTAAGGGAGGAGGAGGAGGTCTGCACAATGAGGAGCTGGGCTTTCGGAAAGTCCTGCTTCAAAAATCAGCTCTGCTTGAACTTATCACTACCCTTAAAACAGAAGCCAGCAACATCCCAATAAATTTAATATTATTTGCTCATTACCAACACTGAGCTGAATTACCTGAGTATACAGTTACCAGAGGTGGAGAGAAGCAAGGAAACACTTCATTTCTATATTATCTGAGTCCCAAGGAAAGTCCCAAAGACAAGGCCAAGGAGACTATGGCAGGACTAAAAAGAGGCAAGAGCACATTCTTATGCCCAGTGCATCACACAAGGCTTTCAACCACAACTCATCCTCACCGATTTGCACATAAAAATTATGGTAAGAGTCTTTAAGCTTTAGCTGGTGAAAGGCTACCAGATGATAGAAGATATTAAAAGGAGCTACAGATCTATTTAGAGGCAGAAATCTTTTCACAGCCTTGCACATGTTGCTCATACAAGAAATTTGGGCTTTGTAGAGGCAGCAGAAAGAAGAAACAGCAGGCGTGACTGCTGTAGGCAACACAGCCCCCAAAGGCAACAGGGGAGACAGATACCATAGAAATTGAGAACAAAACAAAACATAAATCCAAGAAGAAGAAGGAATGAGCAAAATGAGGGAAATTTCAAAAGTAGCAGAAAAGATCCCAAGGTTGGACAACAGTGTCATTGCATCTCAAATACTCGAGGTGGTGAGAATTTCCTCCAGCACCACTAATGGCTGAGAGGATCTGACAGACAGAGCTGCATGTGCTGCCTCTGTCATCTCTAATATATGGTACCACATGGAGGTGAAAACTGGCATATGACCACCCACTGGATATGGTGAGTAGGATATATCCAACTACAAGAGCTGCATGGAGGTACACTATCTACATAACCAGATGAGCACTCAAAGGAGGAGAGGAGAGCTGTTTGGGGTGACCATGTCCTCTCATCACACTCCTTCATTCGGCTCCCTGGAGTTTACCTGCTCCCCAAATAATTGCTGACCTACACGCCCTCAGCCAGCCAGTCAACCCACAGCAGTCTTGGACCACAACAAGTCTCAGGCTTGTTTCAGTTCAGTCCAAGTTTGGTGGTCTTGGGATTAGGACACTTCAGGCTCTTTTTGAACTTCTTCACAGTGACTTCACAGGTATGAATCAAGGCTTCGTTGGCAAAACTGGCCATGTCAGCCTGTCCAGAAATAGACACAGAGTACCTGTTTAAAGGACACAAGCTGAGCCACAGCATACTACAAATTCACACCAAGAACTTCTCCCTGATGTTCTGACTCTGTCATCTGGTCCTGATGTTTCTAGTCAGTGCTTTCTCCAATTGCTGCCAAAAATCTATCTGCTAGGAGTTTTGAAAGGATGTCAGCTCTGAGGTCTCTCCAGTAACCATTTTCCTTGTGTGTTTTCAGCTGTAACAATGAGACACAAATTACAAATATTATTTTTCTCTTGGCTACACCAACATTCTTAATAATTTATTCTATTAAGGTCCATTAGGAGTAACAAAGATCAAGGCAAACACTGAGCACAAAATTGGCCAGAGTTCTTTTTATTCTCCATAACACAGTCTCTGTCTCACCCTAGCTTCAAAGACCTACACATCTGACTTTGCATGTATGTGTAGGATATGTGCAGAACACATTTTTCTCATCTAAGAGAGAATTTTTTTTCTCACCACAGCCAAAGCTGTCAAAGTTGAGGGCAGCATGAGTGCTAATCCACATTTCCAAAGACGACCACTCACTCTTCCCCATCACAGTGGGATGTGTCAAGACCAGACAACTGAAGAAAGAACCTACTCATTTCTACCTTGTTTTCCTGCTGGAAGATTTTTTGTTGCATTCAGCCCTAACCCAAGTTCTCCTTCCCCTCATCCCTACAGTCATCAAAGGGAAGGAAACTATCAGCTCAAGCGCCTGTAGAGGCTGAGCCAGATAACAAGCAAGAGAGTAAAGGAGCTTGAGGCACTCTCAGTCATCACACGAGCACTACTGCAACACCTGAGTTCCCACCCATCATATTATGCACCCATCACATTACCCCAAAATCCGCGAACACATTCAGGTGTTTGATCACTTGCAATCACATGCAACATGCTTGGTAACTCTGGACAGAAAACTAAGCTGATTTTGCTATTCTGGATAAAGGTAAAATTCAGAACCATCCCTCTCCGAGCTCAGAGGCTTTCCTCTGTTCTTCTTGAAACTGTTTCAAGCAGCCTGTTAAGCAAATTTACTACACCAGTGTTACAAAACCGAAGAGTTCATAAATTCACTTAAGTCTTAAGTCAATGTGGTCTAACCAAAAGGGATTTGGTCAGGATAGAGGAGCCTGCTTTAGATAGGTCTAAGGTAATTTATTTCCTTTAAACTGACAGCATCTGCGGGAGTATAAACTAGATTTAAAAAAAAGAAAAGAAACAAAACAATCCCTTGCTCACTGGTTCCTCTTTCCAAATGCTGAAAGAGATGCAGAAAGACGAGATGCACGTTTCTATCTCTCTCATCTCATTATGTTTATTCAGAATTAGGAAAAGCATGTTCCTCTGAAGTTTCTAGTAACTACTGCTGTTCTTCTAGTAACTCCTCAGATCTACATGACTGCTCTCATTTCCATCTCTCATGGGGCTAACTTATAAAGTACTGCATGATAAAACAAACTTATTAATAAATGAATAATTAACTTTATTTCCCAGAAAATACATCCCACATTTACTGGAAATACCATAATCTACAAGGTGATAGCCTTTATCTGTTGTGGTAAGTTTAAATTTGCATTACCAACTATGCTCCAACATTACTACAAAATCCTCATGAATATAAACCAACAGTGTTCCAGAGTAACAAATTATCTTCCTCCATCTCAAACAGTTTGAAAACACAATTCTGGAAGATCTGAATTACCAAAATATCTGTTGAAGGATCATGAACTCTGAAATATAATGACAAGTGCTTAAATGTCAACAATACTAATTATATTGTTATCATTCTTTTCAAAAGAAACCTTCTACTAATATCCACAACCCTTGCTCACAGTGAGTGACAACAGGATTTAGGCAGGTTAATTGAGGGTTTATGCTCAGACTGCTGGAGCTGGAAAGCAGCAAAATAAGACAGTGTGTTCTTACTTATACTTGTCTATAAAGCAAAGGCAAACATGACAGGTATCTCACCATTAACGCTGCAAGCTGAAACACTTCTTAGGGACCACGTGGTCACCAACCCAACTTCCTCCAGATTAAGTTTTCCTTCAGGTCTTCTTCAGAGACAGAAGTTCCCCAGGTTTCATACCCATCCCAACAAAATCTCCTGATCTCCAACAGCCTCTCCAGTATTCCAGCAAACACTGCAGCTTGAGAGAGGGATGGAAATTGTGCTGGAGGATACAAAGGATGCTGTTGGTGGAAGCTGGGTTATTGTTTTAATGGATGATGACATGATTTTTTATCATTATGCATTTAATGGGTTTATCATTATGGGTAAATTTTATTATTATGGGTATAATTTTTTATTATTATGGGTGAACAGTGATCCCCAAGTCCCTCATTTGTTTCAAAGAGCAAATCAAGAGTGGGTGGGAGTGGTAAATTGGATTTTATACTTATTTTTCAGGGACGTTACTGTTAATTTTGTCCTATCAGCACATCTCCCAGATGCACTAGGAGGCCACAGATTTTTGAAATGTTTCTGACCTCCCGGTATTTATTTAAAAACATTTTAAAGAGGAAGTATCAGTCATCTGTACAAGTTTGGAATCATTCTTCTTCCCTGTATTTCAGAAAGGCTCTTCCTTTCTTTCACTTCTTTTTGCCTGCTTTTACACAGACATTCATTTTCCTATTCCTTTCACTATATGCTTTAAGCAAAGCAAATGTTGAGAAGATACCAACAGTTTTGAAGGATTTCTGTTGGCTGGACTCAAAATAAAGTCAAAAGAAGTAAGGAAACAAGGAAATACTTTTATCCTCCCCAGTGTTGTCAGCAGTTCTGTACGTACTTTTCTCTTGTTTCACATAATTAAATAAATCATGCTCCTAAACATACATGCCGTCGCTGTATGCCTATTACAGATAGTTGCAACATTCCCTTGCAGCCCAAAAACCTACAAGAGTTCATTTCTGCAGAATTTCCTACAAAACTGATATTTAAACTACATTATTCATATAAAGAAAAAAATTATTCTTGCAGGATTACAGAATTCCAGGTTTTGTACAAGTTTCAGATAAGAAATGATATAATGCTTTATTCTGTGTTCATGCTCCAGTGAAAGTATATAGAAGGGTTCTTAACTTACTTGATTCTGCTATATAATTTCTGACATACCACAAAACTTAGTGTTACACTGCAAGAAGAGATAGAGGCTTAGTTACAATGTGTCATAAATCTTAAATGTTCTGAATTATTGGTCTGCAAAAAAATGACTTGAAGAAAGATGATATAAAGAATACACAATAAAATTGGACATTGTAATATTAGGGGGCAAATTCAGTGATCTATCACTAGCTAGGGCAGTCCAACTGGGTGTAGCTGGACTAAAAAAATTGGAGATGGGAAAAAATGAAACTCAGAGGCGTAAGCTCAAATTTTGGCTATCTTGAAATTTCAAAGAGCTCCTACTTCTTTAAAAGAACTGCTAATGCCCTACACACCTGTTTTGAGAAACACAAGGGGTTTTGTGTATACCCTCTAGGAACTTCACAACAGTATCTGTCCTGGGATTGGCCAGGACAGGGTGAATTTTCACCAGAAGGGACACAGCCAGGCAGGCTGACCCAGCCTGGCCAAACAGAGCAGGGTATTCGGTACCATGTGCCGTCATGCTGGGCTCCGGTGGGGGGGAGCTGGGCGGCGGGAAGGCAGTTGCGGGTCGGGAGCGCAAGCACAGCAGCGGGCAGTGAGAGTGGCTCTGTGCATTCTGCTGTTTGTTTTATGTATTCTTCTTATCTGTATTGTTGTAACTGTTCCCTTTGTTTGCTGCTCTGTTAAACTGCCCTTATCCTGACCCACAGGTTTTTGCCTGTTTCTTTCCATTCTCCTCCGCACCCCAGTGGGGGGAGGGGCGGCAGAGCAGCTGCGTGGCCCTTCTGTTGCCGGCCACAGCCAAACTATAACAGTATCTTATTGAACTATCAAGTCATGCCAGTTTATAATTTTTCTCATAACCACACTTAGAGTAATTTATTAGGGTAAAGGCAGAACATGATAAATTTTCAAATACTGATATATTTTAGCCATTATACAAGATGGGAAAACCTTTGGTAATTACTTTCACAGTCAATGCTCATTCCAGTGCATCTGGAAGGTTAGTTCAGAAACCAATTAAATGTGACTCTAAGTAAAGCCACAAAGTAAGAACAGTTAAATGCTACAAGCAAATATAAATTAAAATAAATGACAATTGGAAAACTCAAGGTTCCAAAAACATGATTTAATGGACTGGTGAACTGCCTACAAAAGTTAATCGCATTGTAACACTTAAAAATTGAGAAGATTTCTTTAGTCTGTCATGCAAACAAATCCTAAATTTAGAGACTTGCACTGCGCTTTTTTACTTGAAAGATGATTAGAAATTCTGCTTTCATGATTAGTATGTTTTTTGGCAATAACATGATCAAACAATTCAGAGATTAAATCAACAAATATAGATACAAGCAAAAATAAAATAAAAGCTTTCTAAATCACAGATGGAATATATTTATATTGTTTAAAATCTCCACAATTAACTGGGCTCCCAAACATTTCTCTAATATGTTAATCCAATTTAAAGTTATTTTTTGTCATTTCTCTGGACTGCTGGCTCTCTTCATAAGCCCACCTAATTAAAGAACACTAGAATTAGTATCTGAGCTGGAACATAACAGCCAACATTTTGATTTGAAATTACTTATCTCAGCGGTTAGACTCCTAAAACACTCTCAGTTGTGTTCTGTTCTCTTCTCTTGTTCACAAGAGAATACTTAAAGGAAATTAGTTTTCTTATATCAGTTAGAGATATCAAGGCCACAAGGTCTGAGTATTAGAATAAGGTTAGATATCTGACATGTATCACAAGAAAATTCTCAATCTTCTCCTTCTACCAGTCTTCAAAAAAACAAATCGCTAATCCAGACAATTATTCAAGTCACAGAAGAACACCAATAATGAGAGGCTACAGTCAAAAGTTAACAGGCCCAATACAAACCACTCTCATTTGTAAGCTCAGGAAAAAAACAATTTCTTATCCCAGTGACAGAAATCTGAACAGCCAAATCTAAACAAACAGAATCTGCCACAAAAAACCTAAATAGGAATGTATTAGAGATGAAACCACTGCTTCAGGAGACTTAAGTATGGCATGAGGCTGAAATAGATGAAAAGGCTTAAAAGCACACTAGGATGCAAGGTGCCAGGCAGACAAAAATGAGAATTCCTTTCATACAAAAATCCCTGGACTCTAAATAATCAACTACGGTGAATGTCAAAATGATTGAAATGCTCCTCTGATAACAAGAATGAAAATTTCTACTGCATTAAAGCGCAAACGTTATTACTCTGAAGACAAAGATGTAAATTAATGCACATATATAATATTGGAAACAGGAAAGATAAGAGCACAGCCTTTGAAATCCATTTAGTTTAAAAAGTCACCCCCTTTACCATGTTATGGGTGGCAAGGAGCTTTTTAAACTTATTTGATCTGTGCCTTAAACTCACTCAAGTTCAAGCAACTGCTGTAAAGCAGAGGGAGCGTGGCTGCAGCCACATGCTGTGAAATAGCTGCCAGGAATTATACAACCCCTTAGGGGTGTCAGCAGAAAGCAGCCAATCCTGCCTAGCACTGCCGGTCTAAGATGGAAAAAAAATTGAATGAATCTACGACTGTATCTATTTCTTCTCATGTCACAGGTTTGGACTTGAAACGATGACATCTATCTTGATTTAAAAGGCTGAAGGAATTGGCTTGTTAACACACAGGTAAAATCCAACTAGAAGCATGTGAGATGATGACATCGACTTCAGCAATGGCTATCATTTCATTTCTTCTCACCTTCTAAGTAGAGATGCAGCCTTTAATAATTATTGTGACAGCTAATTATAAAATCTGAGAGACTATAAGAGGAAAGAAAGACAAAATTAAGTTAAAATATATATTTAACACTATTCATAGAAGTTACCATTTTCTGCATTTCTCATCCTTCTTACATATTCTCTTCCAGGTCAGAAAGAAGATATTCCCCAAGGCTCAGTATTTTGAGGAAAGCAAGAAGCATAACATTTAGCTTAAACCTGAAGCAAATTCCAGTACCTCCTCTGTACACAACTTTAAGCAACGTCCAGCCAAGCTGACATGAGCATGCCCTATCATGCACATGCGAAAGATTAAAGGCAGAGCCTGTGGATGCAGCGATTCAGAGAAGCTACAAGTCTTCCAAGCCTGATCAAGTATTATGGGCTGACAAAACTGACACAGGCTGGGCAAGAAGCAAGAATAAAGGCACTTACAACAGGACTTGAGTACATCCATGTCTTATTGGAAATACTCTCCCCTCTGCACATCTTGTCTGACATGAAACTATGATATGTCACCAGCACCTCTATAAGGATCTTAAGGGAGATGGTTCTGAAAGCATTACTAAAGGCCTCTCTAATCTACCATGCAGATAACTTTGCAAGCAAACGAAACCACACAGGTCCTACCAAAACGACCTTGTGATGCTGCAATCACATGAATCACATGAATCACATGAATGACATGGAAGTTACAGAAATGAGCACAAATAGAAGCTTAAGAGTAACTTTTTAGGATCTATTTTGCACTGGCAAGTTGCACCTCATTCTCTTCCTGTCTTGCTGGGGGATCCCCATGATCAGACATGAAAGAACAACAGGGAATCTAATACACCTCCGACTGCCCCAATTTAGACAACACTGTGTAAAATAAAAGGGATTTGAAATACATCTGCTACATTTCCAGCCTTATCCTTTCTAGCTTTTGTTCTTTTAATCTTCAGTATGCTCTTCACATCCCCACAGGCAGCACTCCTATGTCGGTGCCTTCAGAAACTCCAGCTGGCCGACAAAGGGCCATCAGAGTGGCAGAGAGTGAGAGCACATCAGAGTGTCAATACTGCCTCCTTGCCTGCAACAAGCCCTCCTCTCTTTGACAGAAAACTCTTCATTGCCTTTGTTCTGTGTCTCCTTGGGAAACAAATTCCCAAGTATTATCTAAGCCCTTATGGAAATCCATTTTAAGTCCAACTTTCCCACTCAAAACAAAGTAGAGCACAGAAATTTATTCTCTGTGGCAGGAGTTATTCATGGGAGTGTTTGACCTAATTGTTTTCTACCCCAATTGCTTACAATCTTACCTGTATTAGGGGAGAGGGGACCAAAGGAGGGTGTGAATGTGATTCATCACTTGTTTAGAATAGATGAACAGACAAGAGACATGAAGTTTTGCACAATGAGGAGAGGAAAGGAGAAAGCCTATACAGAAAGTCAAGAACGGGAAAAACATTTAAATAACTGTTCATGTGTTTCTAGACTATTTCCAACATTTTAATACAGGTACTGATAAATTTGTTACATCTTTATCATTCTACTTATTGACATCATAGACTATATCCCCAGACTTACGAGCATTACTATCATGTCAACCAGCAACTGTAAAAAAATTGCTAAAATAAACAGCAATAATAGTGGCTGCTGCTAATAATCAAACCACATAGTGATTTATTTTGGTGGATCTTGTATAAATAAAATAATGGATTTCATTATGAAATACATTTGAATAGTAAGCCTATTAGAAACAAAATTAATTCAATTGGGAGGGACCTCTGGAAGTTGTTTGGTCAATCCTTCAGCATCCAGGTATTTGCTTACGTCTTATTTCCTTCAACAGCCTGTAACTTCAACGTCTTCTACTGTGAATAGTGCTTTCCTCCCCCAGACTGACAATGGGCTCAGGCAGCTGATGATCCTGATATCAAACCTTGCCAAGAAATCTGAGGCATCAAAGAAGTTGAGCACCTTCATCAGTAGGTACTCTGCCTCAAGGAGCAGGAGGCCTCTTCTCTTCTTGGGTCCTAAGATAAAAATCTCTTGCTATATTTTTCCCCATGCAAAATGGGAAGCCAACATTCAAAAAGTAAAAGGACACTACAAAAGCAGCTTGTTGGGTCAGCAGTTTAATTCTTGGTAGTAAAAACACATGATGCAATGAGAGCTACCTTCTTTTACCAGGCTATTCTCATCTGTAATAGACCTTTTTATTTTAACCATATTACAGCTGCTATACAAAATATATTCCGATAGAGACCTCTCCTGTACATGCTTTGATTTTAATGTACAGTAAATCACAGAATCACAACAAAAGCTGTTTCAGATTTTAAAGAATATCCTCAGACAACATAGCTATGCCTAAATGTTCATCATCTTCTTTCAATAATGTCACTGAAGCCAGAAAAAAATTCCAAATGCCCAGATCACGCTTTTCTATACTATCTATTTGCATTTGTGAATATGAAACAGTAGAAACTACATCCAATACTTGTGCTATAAAGAGAAAGCATTTTCCATCCAGAGACTGTGAATTAGGATTGGTGGTAAAAATGACACTAAATGACATAACCAGTTTCTGTCATTCCACACCTAGGAATAAACTATCACAAGCCTTCAGTAATATTTGCATTTCAACACATCTTAGAAATTATACTAATTTATAAGATAGAGAGGTTCTGTTGCAATAACTTGTTTTATTTTATACTTGTATCTAAGCCAAAAATAGACTCAACCTAGTATTTGAGAAGACTATTGCATCTTGAGGGCACCCAGAAAAACACAAAATGGATTTTAAAGATATTTAGTACTGATTTGAAATATCATGTCCTTACATTTTAGGATGCAAAATGAAAATCAACCTCTTCAGATGAAAACAATGACAAAACCCAAAGCAATAACTTATCAATTTATGGAAACTGATTTAATTGCAGGGATCCTAATTTCTGTATGTCCAAGGTTTCAAAATAGCCTTTCACGTGGCAGATATTTCAGTCTAGCATAACAAAATTAATCTTTACGAAAACTGTAATCTTCATCAATGCTGACAAAAGTTGTTTACCTTGAAAATCATACCTGAGCTTGGACAGCTTCAGAGCAGTACCCAGCTTTAACGATACCAGGTTATAAAGAAAGCAGAACATAGACATATGTAGAACCACTTCAGTATAAGTGAAGAAGAAACTGTACTGAAGAAGCCTACAAAACCTAAAGTATAACTTGAATGAATAAGTAATGTAATTAGAAGGAAACACAAATCTACGCCAAAGAAGCATTTTTTCAATTTATAAATACTAGAAAACAACTGAAGTGAAGTTCACTCAAAAAGAACACAAAATTATCAATTATAGAACTATAGAAAGGTTTGGGTTGGAAGGGACCTTAAAGATCATCTAGCTCCAACCCTCCTGCCATGGGCAGGGACACCTTCCACTAGACCAGGTTGCTCAAAGCCCCATCCAGCCTGGTCTTGAACATTTCCAGGGAGGGGGCATCGCCAGCTTCTCTGGGCAGCCTTTTCCAGTGCTCCTCACCACTCACTTCGTAAAGAAGTTCTTCCTTATAGCTAATGTAAATCTATGCCTTTTCAGTTTAAAGTCATTACCCCTTGTCCTATCCCTACATGCCCTTGTAAAAAGTCCCCTTCCAGCTTTCTTGTAGGCCCCTTCAGGTACTGAAAGGCTGCTATGCAGTCTCCCTGGAGCTGAACAGCCCCAAATCTCCCAGCCTTTCCTCCTAGGAGCAGTGCTCCAGCCCTCTGAACACTTTTGCGGCCCTCATCTGGACCCACACCAACAGGTTCCCCTCACCTCCCCCAGCCGACAACTTTAGTTTAAAGCCCACTTCACCAGCATGGCAAGCCTATGACCAAAGATGCTCTTCCCCTTCTCTGACACATGGACCCCATCATCTCCCTCTAAACAAGAAAGATGATAGACAAGAAACACTGTCTTACTGAATAATATAAATTTGGAAATAAATATGGTTATAATGGTTATATGCTACCAAATACAGTTCTCATGCTACCCAAAAGATCCTATTCTTTCTGAAGGTACTGCTAACACAGCAGTTAAGGGACTCCTATTTTCTATTGATATGGTTGCTACTGGAAAGAAAGGCAGATTTTTTGCCTAAATTCCTGAAAAAAAGTGCCTCCAAATTAATCCTTTACCTATAGCTCATATTTCATCCAACCTTTGTGCTAACCCGTCACTGAAGGAAATATGAAACATTATATTCAACTGTTAGTTCAAAAAAACCCAACTTGTACTTTCTTCTTCTTTCACCTGATGTTACGAAAACTGACTTCACCAAAGATAGTGATGTATGTTTCAAGTGACTGAGTCTGCATTCAGTAGTCCAGAAGACCCATATATGTTATAAAAATTTACACAGCTTCAAATCACTCAAATTAACATTACCCCAAGCACCACCTATTTTATGACATGCAATCAATTATTTCAGTCAACCATTTAACTATTTTTCCACTTAATGGCCTTAAAGTTCTCTATATGTGTGACAATTTTATATACCTGTGTGTCAGTTGATTAGTATGTTAGAAAAATATTTTAGAAGAAATCAGTAAGAGTATAAAAACATGGCAACAATGTTGTAACACTGTAATATGTTATAAGCAAGCTTTCCTAATAGTGTGTGCCTTCAAAAACAGTCTTTTAATGGGCTATTTTTAAATGAAAAAGTCTTTTCAGCTATTAACCATAGAGAAGAAAACAAATTCTGTATTTTAAAGTTCAAAATACTACTTTTTTTAGCATAAAAGTGTCTGACGACAGACAGTTTGCATTTATTCCTAAGACATTCTTATGTGAGTTTGTCTAAGGTACAGTTATTTTGTGCTCTTTCCTAATAGACTGGACAGTATGGGTAATAACATAAAAAATTTAACTCTGCACAGTTAATAACTTACCCTTACTTGACCAACAAAAGCATTGGCTTCCTCTTCCTGTACAGATAGGTTTTTAGGTAGAAACATATCAAAAACTGGTCCATTGTCATTTACATCCGTCACCACTATGTTAACAGTAGCAGTTGAGGTCTACAGAGGAAGATAACATTATGAACAAATTACCTTCATATCACAATTTCACAGATGACAACAGATCAGCAACCTTACCTTTATGTATTATGCCCATCCAGTACAGAATCACAGGTAAACAGATTATTGATTTTTTTTCATGTTTGTGTGAAACAGGAAGCATTATTCATTTGAAGAGTTTATTTTTACCTTTCTTATAGAACCAAACAGGCTCGAGACTGAATAATGTATTAGAGATGGTTGAAGGACATCAGATACCTTTTTCCTTAAATGGTGTTCCAAGGATCCTTCATTTTGAGTGAGAAAGAAGCTAGAAATATCAAAATGTGCCAGAACTATAAATTTGGAAAGAAATTACTGATTTCACTAATCAAAATATGCTACTGTGATCTTCAGCTTAGATGATTAGCCAGCCTCTTAACCGGCACAATCAAGCTACCACAGCTCTAAGGTGAGCTTAGCTGGCCTTAGCTCAGAGATCTCTGTATCATTCTTCACCCACATCACACTGACCTGCTATGAAGCATTAGAACATCAACTTTAACACACAGAAAGGCGCCTAGTGGGAAAAGCATAATTAACTATATATTTGGCACATATAAAATTTCAACAAAACATGTCTATGCTCTCTACTGAAACTTTCTACCCAAATCAAAGCAATTAGAGAGGGATATACTTTGTTGGCAGATCTTCACAGCGTCAGATCCCTTTTCACTGGTCCTATATACTGTTTCAGACACAAACCATCACATTATTGTACTTAATACACTACTGTAATTAATACATTATTGTATTTTAAATCAACAAATGCTAACACCTTTGCTGTCAGAGATACTTTTATTCGATAAATTCAAATGCAGCACAGCAGCAAGAATCATTGTGAACTGTGGCTTCAGCTTTGTTACAGTTTAAGACCATAATAGAAACAGATGCATTAGCTAACACTAGCTACTTCATGCAGTTAGTTATTTGAGAATATGCCTAAGCATTAGCATCTCTTGACTTCTCTTTTTCATGTTTAACAGTTTCACAGAACCATTAAGGTTGGAAAACCACTAAGAGCATCAAGTCTAACCATCCACCCAACACCACCATGCCTACTAAACCATGTCCTGAAGTGCCACATCTACACGTCTTTTAAACACCTCCAGGGATGGTGACTCTACCACTTCTCTGGGCAGCCTGTTCCAATGTCTGACCACTCCTTCAGTAAAGAAATTTTTCTTAATATCCAATCTGAATGTCCCCTGACAAAACTTGAGGCCATTGCCTCTCGTCCTATTGCCTTGGGAGAAGAGACCAACATCTGCCTCACTACAACCTCCTTTCAGGTAGCTGTAGAGAGCAAAAGGTCCCCCCTCAGCCTCCTCTTCTCCAGATTAAACAGTCCCAGTTCCCTCAACCGCTCCTCAGAAGACTTGTTCTCTAGACCCTTCATCAGCCTTGTTGCTCTTCTCTGGACACGCCCCAGTAACTCAATGTCTTTCCTGTAAAGAGCGGCCCAAAACTGAACACAGCACTCCAGGTGCGGCCTCACCAGTACAGAGTACAGGGGCATGATCACCTCACTGCTTCTGCTGGCCACACTGTTCCTGATACAAGCCAGGATGCCATTGGCCTTCTTGGCCACCTGGGCACGCTGCTGGCTCATGTTCAGCCAGCGGTCGACCAACACCTCAAGGTCCTTTTCCGCTGGGCAGCTTTCCAGCCACTTCTCCCCAAGCCTGTAGTGTTGAGTGGGGTTGTTGTGACCCAAGTGCAGGACCCAGCACTTGGCCTTGTTGAACCTCATACAGTTGGCCTCAGCCCATCGATCTAGTCTGTCCACGTCCCTCTGTAGAGCCTTCTTACTCTCCGGCAGATCAACACTCACACCCAATTTGGTGTCATCTGCAAACTTACTGAAGGAGCACTCAATCCCCTCATCCAGATCATTGATAAAGATGTTAAACAAGGCTGGACCCAAAACTGAGCCCTGGGGAACACCACTCGTGACTGGCTGCCAGCTGGATTTAAGTCCATTCACCACCACTCTCTGGGCTTGGCCATCCAGCCAGTTCTTAATCCAGTGAAGAGTACACCCATCCAAACCATGGGCAGCTAGTTTCTCCAGGAGGACACTGTGGGGAACAGTGTCAAAGACCTTACTAAAGTCCAGGTAGACAACATCCACAGCCTTACCCTTATCCACTAGTCAGGTCACCTTGTCATAGAAGGAGATCAGGTTGGTCAAGCAGGACCTGCCTTTCATGAACCCATGCTGGCTGGGCGTGATCCCCTGCTTGTCCTTCACATGCTCGGTGACTGCACTCAGGATGAATCGCTCCATAATCTTCCCCAGCACCAAGGTCAGGCTGACAGGCCTGTAGTTCCCAGGTTCCTCCTTCTGGCCCTTCTTGTAGATGTGTGTCACACTGATGATCCTCCAGTCATCTGGGACCTCCCCTGTTAGCCAGGACTGCTGACAGATGACAAAGAGTATCTTGGCCAGCTCCTCTGCCAGCTCCCTCAGCACTCTCAGGTGGATCCTATCCTGCCCCATAGACTTGTAAGTGTCCAGGTGACATAGCAGGCCGTTAACTGCTTCCTCCTGGATTATGGGAGGTTTTATTCTGCTCTCCAGCCCTTTCTTCCAGCTCTGGGGGCTGACCACCCTGGGAATAACCAGTCTAACTATTAAAGACTGAGACAAAGAAGGCATTAAGTACTTCAGCCTTGTTCTCATCCTTGGTGGCAATGTTTCCCCCCACATCCAACAAGAGATGGAGATTCTCCTTGGCCCTCTTTTTGTTGTTAATGTATTTATAAAAACGTTTTTTGTTGTCCCTTATAATGGTGGTCAGCCTGAGTTCTAGCTGGGCTTTTGCCTTTCTAATTTCCTCTCTCCAAGGAGGAGTTTCGCATCGAGGTGAAATACCTCAGTTTGAACCTAATGAATTTAAACATTGTGGCAAGAGCAACAACAACATGTCTTTTGTTTATATCCTATAAATATAACTACAGAAGAGCTGAGGCTCATAATGCAAGCTTTTGTGGCCTGTGACATGGGTTGCAAAGAGAAGGAATCAACAGTATTCTTCACCCACCAGGGAAAAGAGAAACACTACTGGGCAAAAAAAAAAAAAGGGTAAAGAAGATTGAAATTATACACCAGGAAAGCCTTTCATTTCAAAAACAGAGAAGCACAGACATAGAGGGCTTATAGCATCTTCCACAGGAGCAAGAAACTTTAGGATCTGGCATGACCGATAGCTGTGTAAACTGATGCTGATGCTGTGGTGAAGTGGATAGGCAGGTTAACCTGGTATTATAATATGGTGTCATTAGTCTACGAATGCTTCCTTCAGTGCTTCATTCAGTTCATATGCAAAGAAAATAAAATTATTTTATTCTATATATACAGCCTGTTAGAAAAGTATACTAAGGGAGATAGATGCTAGAAAGAAACCTGTGAAGTTTAACGCTGATGCCTTGTTGCTGCAGACTGCTAATGCTGGTTGTCCAGACTCTGTTTTGTACTGTTCCCCCAGTTACAGTAATATCTGTAATGATGTCTGTGATGCACTCTGATACTGAAATGCAGTGTAAAAATCAAACATAGCATATTACATCAGCTGTTTGTGCTGTATCTAGATGCCTTCTGATACTGAGCTACTTTGCATCATGCTACACTGCTGGAAATCTATATAACATTACAGTCACAGCAATTACACGGTGTGGATGTAACCCCTGAAAAAGTCCCTTGCTTTAGGCACAAGACTAATCAGCCTGTTAGAAAGTGACACCTCACAGGTTTCATAAAGAAATCTGTAACCATCTTCCCTTGAAAAAAACACAGTAAAAAAGTCCAAATGTAATTCTGCATCTTTGTGTGTTTTCTGAAACACCTTCTGGTGCAGTACGTCCCATGTAACAAACCTCAAGCAGAATTACAACTTCACAGGTCCCTGCAGTAACTGCCCACAATAAATGCAGAACATCATCTGATTTTTATTAAGCGGCAAGCTCCTTCTATCTGCCACATGGGAGAAGCACTTGCAAAGGACAACCAATGTACTCAAAACCTACTCCCTATCTTAACGCATTTGGTCATGCTTTCATTGCTGCGTTGCCAGTTCAGTCTGATAACTTACTCTCTACAGGAGAGATCCTGAAACAGGTGTATCTCCTTCACCTTCCAAATCCTCAGACTTGGCAAGCAGCCCAGTCACAGATATTGAAGTCCGTGGCTTTAAATCCATCTAATGCGTTTGCACAGAGTCCCATCTGTTCACTGAGCTGCTACCTGTGCTATCAGGCTTCCTTAGCAATTCCTCTTGATAGAGGCACAGCAAAGAGTAGATCCCAAACACAAGTGGAATGAATAATATCCATGCACAATACAGCTTCTTCTGAGTGAGTTTTTCTACAGGTTTTATGTGGAGGCAAATGCAAAAAAACAATCTGTTCCACAATAAGCACCATAAAATAACTAATTAATACTTAAAAAATAAAAAACAGAATATTTTGAAACAAACTAACAAGATGCTTTCAGGCTGGCTTCTTCTATTCGCTTATGCTCAGTTATATGCTAATTGTTTCAGAAACTGCCATTCCCACATTCAATTTCTATAAGAAAAATGCACTTTACAATTTATACATCATTGTCAACATAAAACACACTCCAGAATGTTTGCTCCGATGACGTGCAATGTGCACTGAATGTAAATCAATCTCCCAAAGCTAACTTGATTCCACAGAACACAGGGCAATAAAAACTCTTGGATTTAATAAACTGAGAAAAGTATGGCATAAAAAAATATTGGCTTAAGACAGTGAGTACTTCTCGTTTTGAAAAAGATTTCTTTTCCATTCAGAAGAATTTTAACAGGATACGCCTGATAATCTGCAGCACATTTACTTTTGATGCTGAATCAACCCACATCAGCTCTCAGAAGAGCCGCCAAAACCTGGCTTTGTATCCAATAACTTTTGAATCAAGTGCTGAAAGTAAAATTACTGTTGTGATTTACTTATGGGTCTAACTTTTGTACATAAGTGCATGCCAATGAGGGGGGCTCACATACTTATTCTGGACAAACAAAGCAACACATTATGAGGAACTCTTATAAGCACTTCTCCTAAATGACAGCGTTTTGCTAAATCCAAGCAACAATCTCCTCTGGAAGCACACTATTAACAACATGACCCAGCAGCAATACTTACATGTCTTGAACAAAAAAGGGAACCTCTCTTTTAGCTTTCATGAAACCTAATCATTATAATATCCTTAGAAATACAGAGATTACTGAAATACTGGAATAAATCTAGAAGGGATCATTTGAAGAAGTACCAAAGGAGATTCAGGTTTCACTTAAGAGAAAACAGTGGAGCTAGCATGGAAGGCTGATCTCTGCTTCATACAATTAGGATTTTAAGATGAATTTTAAGATGCTTTTTAAAATTTTTATCAGTGATGTAGAGGAGGTGATGAAGCACACTCTTCTCAAGATTGCAGGTGCTGTGGTTTAACCCGGCAGCCGGAAACCAAGCACCAGACAGCTGCTCACTCACCCCCCCTCTTCCCCCGCAGTGGGATGGGGAGAAGAAATGGACAAAAGGAGAAACTCATGGGCTGAGATAAAGACAGTTTAATAAGACAACAAGAAAAATACTACCATTACTACTAATATTACTGAATATGCAAAACAAGCTATACACCATACAGTTTTTCTCACAGCCCAACAACCAATTGCGTAGCCAGTCTCTGAGCAGCAATTGTAGAACCTGCAGGTTTCCTGGAGCTCACAGATTTCAATGATCTCGCGAATTTCACAGAACTCACCAAACTCAGGAAAAAGACCGAACTGATGGGCATGTTTGAACTCACTGTGAAGAAGACCAAACTCATGGAAAAGTTCTAACTCATGGAAAAGAGAGGATTCCTGCCTCCTGGCCAACCCCCATTCATAAACTGAGCATGACATCCATGGTATGGAATATTCCCATTGGCCAGCCTGGGCCAGCTGCCTGGCTGTGCTCCCTCCCAGCTCCTGCACACCTGCTCGTTAGCTGAACAGGGGAGACTGGAAAAAGTCCTTGATTTCTCAGCAACATCTGGAAACATAAGCGTTATCTACATTCTTCTCATACTAAATCCAAAACACAGCAGCTACTGAGAGGAAAATTAACTATATCCCAGCTGAAGCCAGGACAGCAGGTGACACCAAACTGGAGGTGACAGTCAATATGCTGGAAGGCAGGGCTGGCATTCAGAAAGACCTTGGCCAGCGGAGAAATGGGCCACCAGGAACCCTAAGAAATTCAGCAAGGACAAATGGCCAGTCCTGCCCCTAGGAAGAACAAGCCCCTCACAGGGACCTGGGCCAGGGCCTGCCTAGCCAGAGGCAGCTCTGCAGGAAAGGCCTGGGGGTGTCGGCAGGCAGCCAGTGGAGCAGGAGCAGCTGTGTGCCCTGGCAACAGCACAGGCCAGCAGCTCTTGGGCTTGTATGGACAGGGGACCAGCCTGGAGATCCAAGGAAGGGATCACTTCCTCCGCTCAGTCCTCAGAAGACCACACCTAGATACTTAGATAGTGTCGGGAGAGAAAACAGGTGTAAACTGAAACCAGAAAGGTTCAGACTGGGCATAAAGAATAGTTTCTCCCCATGAGGACGAAAATGAAAGCATTTCAGCACAATGAAGCATAAGTGTTTGCTATACATTGTGCTCTAGCTTATCTTCACATTGTAGACAGGTACTGGGAACCTGGTTTCAGCACTCTCTGAATAAGAAAATAAAGAATCAAGTTTGTCATGCCTTTATATCATTAGAATAGAGGAGTTACCTGAAAAATGCAATAAATGAACTACTAGCCTGACTTGTGTATGTGAACGTGAAAGCTTTCTTGAGTTATTCTACAGGTCATTCTGTAATGTAGGATAGGACTTGCCATTGGTGCTGAGAGATTCCAGGTCAGACTAACCAACCCCTCCCCGATCAATAAGAATTGGAAAAATTGAAGAGTTTTTGGCTTGGCTTAGTTTTGCAAGAAAATGAGAAAGTTTGTGAGGATTTTATAAGAATGGAGAGAGGGAGGTAGGAGAAAAGACATTTGGAATTGTTTCCCAACTTTTCTGCTATCTAAGAAATTTTAGTGTTTTTCAAATTTTTGGCAATACTTTTGCTTATCTTAAGGATCCTACCTTACCTGCTATAAGCCCCCAGATCACAGTGAACAACTGTCTCAAATCTCTGACTTGAGAAACAGTCATGGACACTCGAATTAAGCAAACTCTGAAACTTAGTTGATCAATTGTTGTTGAATAGTAGCCAGTGTTCTAGATAAGGAACATCTCATGGTTACAAACCTGTTCAACCAAGGACACTGAATAACCCCCTGTGAGAAGAACAAACACCTGGTATCTTTAACCAGGGATGTGCTGGAGCAACTGGACCTTGAGCAGGACAGTTAATCAGAATGTTTTATGCCATTTATAGCCAACACAGCCACACAGGATAGTGCTTCACTTATTACCGAGTCTCAAATCAGACTTTCACTTACAAATTAAAAAAGCAATATTTTTGCAAAGGAAAAGTATTTTATTGAGATGCCAAACAGGAAAATTATTTTATAAAATTAAGTTTTCTATTCTTCTTAAACTTCCAAGGGTTCTAAAATAAGATCTTGTACTAAGACCAGTATTTCAAACAACCCTCATTTTAATATTAGTCACAATTTAGCAAGCTATAAAAAAAAGGATTAATTCAGTGGCAGAATCACCAAGAGCAGCATTCAAAACAAACTAGGTTAGCAGCAATGCCCCTTTGTTCTCTTCCTTTAAATCAGTAACAGCAAACTCTGAAACTGAGAAAGATTATGGGAATACTCAAAAATCTTGCTATTATTTAATCTGAATACAGGAAAAAATTTGTTATCCCACTGATGGAGTAATGCCAGCCTTTTACATGAAATAGTAGTCAGTTGGCTACCCCATTTCTTCAAGATACATAGGGCAGCAGTTCTGCCATTAACGTCAGAAACTGCTATAATCAAAGATTATTAAATAAAATCAACATTTTTATATCCCCATTAGATGGCTCCAAAGATTTACTTAAGCTCTCTGCAAGTCACAACTTAAGACCAACATGCTATTCTGACATAGCCTTTATTAGAAAGCCAATAAATTACAGTGGCTTATTCAGAACTGCAGCATGGAGCATCACTGGTAACATCATGATCATCTGTCCTGTGGATAATGTAAAAAGTCACCAGCAACACTAAAATCACACTGACTAAATTATCATTGCTTAGAAGTTATGTTCAGGGCTAGCCATAAGCTATTTTCAGTCTGTCACTGGAACAGAAAATAAGAAAGCAAGCAGACTATGGGTCATACCCTTTCTTACAGCAGTCAAGTAACTATTTGGCACACTAGCCAACAGGCAAGAAGGACCACAGGTAGTGAATGCGTGCTTTGTGGTTAAAAAATGCACTGGAGAGAGGATAAAAGTAAACACACTGAGAAAGGATCACGATATATTGTATTAATCTCAGTTTCTTATACTGCTAGAGAAGCCTACCATTTCTTATTACTATTTTCAGCTGCAGGTAGCAGGGGCTGCCTGAGATCACTCATGCTGTCACATAAACCCCGCTTAATTTTCTATGTCAGTAACTTAAATACTTCTGCCAAAGAAACCTCCAGCACACAGAAAAGTTGAAATTCTTTTACCTTTGTCAACTCAACACATCAAAATTTTTCAGTCAGTAATGAAAAGCATAAGGAGATAGAAGAGTAATTCTTGCCTTTGAATATCAAAGCAACAAAAATTACATTTAAAGTCAAGTTCTGATTGGGTGTCCATTTACTTCTGCAAAGCCAGCTTTCTTGTTTTGTTAGTGGGGAAAAAGAATAGCTGCATTGGACATCTCATAGCCTCAAGATTCAAAAAAAGATTTAATTTCTCTTCATTCATTGGTTCTCATACTTGAAGTGCTTTAACATATATCTGGAACCTATGTCCCAGCTCCCTGCAATATTACTGTCCCCCTTGTTTGGCTCTAGTCGTACCATTGCAAGGTGACCTGCACATGGCAGAGTAAAATTACATGAATGCTTAGAATTACCAGCAGCACGAAGCAGATTTTTCCTTGCAAAGTGTGGGGAAAACGCGTAGAGAAAAAGATGATGTTTGAAGGAAATCAGTTGCAGTTAGAATCTTTAATTTGCTATTTTGTTCATTACATACTTCAGAATGAAAGCAAATAGTTTCACAAATATCTTAAGAATTATGAAAAGTTGCGGTGTTTTGTAGAGGATCCTAAAAGAGACTAATCTAGTACTCTCTCATGAAAGAGCTGCTGTTTCGCTAAAGCTCTTGACATACGTTTAATTACCATTAAAAGTATTTAAACAAACTTTAGTAGTTCCCTAAAGTGATAAGAGAGAGACCTAATTCACAACTGGTTTTACATATCAACTAAATGGATACTCCTCATGCAAATACTAAGACAATACAGCAAGGATAAAACATTGCTTTGGCTGCTTTAAAACTAGGAGTTTCTACAAAAGATTTCTCAAATATGGTTTGGAAAGGAGTTTTAAAGCTACTACCGGAAATTCACACAGGGAAAAAAGCAGTACAGCCTCATAACAGACATTTCCTATTTATTACTGAAGCAAACTGTGTTTACTTCTCTTTTATAACAAACATAAGTCACACAAAAGATCAACAGCTGCAATTTATAGCTTTCTTAGGGCCACTAAAATAGTTCTTATGTATCTAATTCTTCCCTAAGCAATAAACGTAACATTTACATCACCTCCACAAATATCTTGTGTCCTAAGTAAGACAGGCCCTGACAAATGCTATGGATGATAAATTTGAAGGAAATTTTACTTGTGACTTATTTTATTTGTACCCTGCCATTTAAATTGAAGTTGGGAATTGATGAGAGCATTCTATGCCTTGGAGAGGAAACATTCTTCGCTCTGATGTCAAGCAAGTTTATTAATTTAGACAAACACGATCATCTCTAGATATAACTAGTTTGCAAATAATAAGATCTGAGGCAAAGCCCAAGGCCTTATTTGATAGAAAAAAAAACTGTAAATAATCTTGTGATCTACATATCAGGACTTATCTATATTAAATTCAAGAAAACTACACTTCAACTATTATATCCAAAATAATAGCTATTCTTTACCGAACAGGGGAAACAGCAGCTCAGATCTTAAGATACTGGGGGTGATCAGGATCAAGATAAAATATACATGAACTATATAACAGGTAAATTGCCGTGCTGCCCAAGTTCGGTGCTCTAGAAGAGTGACAGCCTTAAGAGTGACGTTGCTAATGAGAATCTAATATTGATTGGTAATGGAGATGACAATGAAGTGCTGACGTCAGAAAAAGTGAAGGGTAAACAGGCACAACTGTTATGGCCTTGGTCATTAATCTTTTTGAATGCACACAAGCTGCATAACCACAACAAACAACATCAACTGGGCCATGGGGAACAAGTTATTCTTTTCCTTTCTGTTCCTATCAGCAAGGCTGCAAGCCTCAGGTATTTTAAGAACTTGTTCCCTTCCAGTGTATGGCATAAGAACTTTAAAGGTGGTATCTACCAACCCTCTACACTTCTCCAAGTTATAAAGAAGAAATGGTCAGCTAGACAGCAAAGACATCTAGGAGAGAGAAGAGACTGAGGCTGAATGGAAAGACAAGGCTGGAGATTGTCAATAATCACACTAATGGAAAAGACCAGAAAAACCCTGGGGAGGAGACAAAGAGAAAAAGCTGTAAACCACACACAAATTTATTCCCAAAGGAAATCCCGCAAAACTAAGACCTCACACATCCAGAAAGAAAATATAAATGATGAGATCGTCAGTGAGATATGAAGAGAAAATCATTTACATTTGAGAAATGTCCTTGACAAGCACTTGGGACTGACAGGATATAGGTCTCCACTGTTCTGCCAGTCACTGGCCACGTAACTGCCCAGGCTCCAACCCTGTGCTGTCTATTTGAGAAGGAGTATTGATCTGCTGTCCCAGCAGCTGAAAGCATCTCAATATCACAGGAACAAAACATTACCGTTTCTACGGGATGAACCAGCAGTAGCTGGTAGCTTGTATCCCAAGCTATAGAGCTCAGGCTAAACAACCCAAATTTAGAGCATACTGTGTGCTACACATCACCTAACATCGTTGGAGCCTAAAGTACAAAGTAGGCTACATTTGTCATGCAGCCTGGCAGAGACAAAGATGTGGAAATATGGGTCTGCATTTAAAAAGCTCAGGATTCAGTGTCTTAATCAGAAAGATAAAGCTGTGGCATCTCTACCAATGCCTTTATATCAGAAACCAAACTGAAGAACTTCAAAATAGCTGAGGAACGTGGGCTGCCAGAGCCTTCAGCTGCAATTCTCCCAGCCTTCTTGCCTGGGTCAGCTATTTATGTAGGACTGGAGACTTCACTGCTGTTATAAAAAGAACTGAGGTTTCTGCTAACCTCCAAGATCTGTCTGCAAGGCATGCTCAGCTACAGAGGAGTTCAGGGCAAGGAGCTTTGTGTGTCTGCTCTTGAGCTCTCTTAAGTTTGTACATACAGTGCTGGCTGAAAAAATAGTCTGCCCAACTTACGTTTTCTGATCTGACTTGAATTCAGGAACATGGTATTTACTGTCATAACTATGGTATTACTGAATATACACAATAACATAATGTGTACTCAATGTTACACTATACATTACTGTTATTGTGAACTCTGCTGCGAGATCTACTTTAACATAGTTCGATTTAAGCTTATTTATTTTGGAATACAAAATGCTTCAGTAATCCTTGGTGCAGAACTGTTTCTCACCTTAAAATAATTGAAGTCATCTTTCAAAACAGAATTACAATCTGCTCAAAATCTTTGATTGAAAACTGTGATCAATCTATTTCTTTATAAGGATTACTTAAATCACCCCTTCCCTGTTAGCATTTGAAATCAAAGCCCTTACGGGGAATATTATCCATGTAATGCAAGCAGACGAGGCACACAAACACTGGAAGTTTGGGAGTCTTCTAAAGCTTGCCCTAACAAAAGAGCTGATGCATGGAGACAAACCTTCTCTCACAGAAGAGGAAATCCAGCTGGAAAATTCTTCTCATGCAAACTGAAATACACAGATCAGCTGAAATTTTTAAGGCTTTCTCATACAAAGTATGAAACTTGTCAGGAAAATGGTAATATGCAGTGCTTCTTTTTAGTTACAGTTTGTATTATTGAAAAGAAAATAATTTGAGGAGGAGTTCTTTAGAGGCGGAAATACAAAAACATTAATTTATTTTTACTGATACTTTTCACATATTTAAGAACAATTCCTTTCCACTGCATCGACGGATCAAAATAAATGTGCTACCTTGAGGTGGTATTAAAGTTACACAGTATGAACAGATTCCATTGATTTTTTTTTTTCTTTCGCAAATCTTGATTTATGGATAACAAAAGGTCAGTTAAGTAGAAGCCTTTTTCAATACAAGCCTTTTTATACACAAATTCTCCATTCAGTGAGTATTTACCAAAAGAGGTGTGCATGCTTTATTCTTGATAGATAACGGAACTGATGTGCAGCAGATACAGGTAATATTTACAGGAGTAACAGAATAATTACCGTAATTAATTCATTTTCTGTATGCTATTTGAGTAGTAAATCTTTGTCTAAATTACCTTGATCTAGTGCTGCCTGTTTTCTCCAAGGAAAGTAATTAATTCAAGTGTCATAGGGGATAGAGGCTCTAACTTATTAATGACCTTCTAAGACGACTGAAATACCCAAGTCTAACTTACATGATGAAACACAAGGCACTGAAATAAGGCTACTTCCTGTTTACTCAGTGGATGAATACCTTCTTGAAATAAATGTTGGTCTGCTCTGATCAAGAACGAGACAGTAGGGAGGAATATGGCATGGTATATGTGTCTACACAAAGCACACCAGTGTGCCTCAAGGCCCCGGTGACAGAGATATTATTAGGCTTCCCTGTTCTGATACGTCTTTGTCTAGGATCAAGAATGCCATAATATTTATTCTGCTTTCATTTACAGCCTGTGGCAATTATTTAACTAGATCATAAGGTGACCAAACACTAGTTTTCAACTGTAGGTCCTTCTGAGGGCATTGTTGTGGCAGAGGGACTACCATGACCTTGTACGAACACTATACTTTTGCATACTATAGCCACGAATATGGTTTTCAGAGCTTCTAAATTCTAAGCCCCACTGATTTAAGCTCCTGTACTGAGTACAGTGCAAACCTATGAACATTTTAGCCACACTTAAAGGTTAAACATTGCAGTGTCTCACTTTATGCATCAGACATCAGAGTGGAATCTGGAATCCAGTGCTGGATACCCAGAACCACATATAGAAAGCATAGAAAAAGACTTAAAATGTGTTCAAAAATGCCAGATTGATTCCTGCATTGGCACCCAGCTACTCTGGGCTAGCCCAGACCACCAAGAAATCAGTTCTCTCTCAGACGGCCTTTCTAAGGGTTGCCTGATGGTGCCTCTGTCTTCTGAGGAAACATGGCCCCAAACCAGTTTTGGAGTCTTCAGTTCTGAAATTATTCTGATTTTTTAATGAAGTGTTCATTGCAGAAGAAATGGGCACAGATAACAGGCAAGACCTTGGATTCACAGCTTCCAGAGATACCCTCCCAGAGCTAGGTTGCCTCTGATCTCTCCTATCCAGCAAATCTCGGACTATACCCTGAACAGCACAACTTCAAAAGAGCAGACAGACAACAGCTTCTTCTGGACTTCCAAAGCAGTTTTGTGGCCTGGTGGTCGAGTGTTTGAAGACAAACAAAAGAATCTGAATCCCTGACACTACTTTTTGAGTACCACAAAGTGACTGTGATATGGGATATCAATGTTATTGCTCTCCTTCAGCCATATTGAAAAGGAAGGCTGTAGCTGCTGTCAGTTTGAAAAAAAAAAACACCCTGGATGACTGACATTTATAAAGAATACCGAATTACTAACTCCCAAATGGCTTTATAAACTAGGCACTGAGTTGCTCTGTTTTGCCATGTCTTGGGCACAAACACATTTCTGAAGTGCTGGGTGAATATTTTCAGGACTAGACTTTTGTATCGGGTGGTTTTAATTCTGCTTAAATCACACAATACACAGTAAGACAATACAATGGAGCTTCCTGGTTTTTCTATGTAAATGAACTGACACACACATGCACTCACATAAGCCAAAAATAAAGAGCACAGAAGGCTTTTTCTTTCTTCTAACAGAAGTCATGCATATTGATTTCTAACTTCTCTCTCTGAAATGCAGACGTGAATTCTTGCCTTGAAACCCCAGCCAAACGCACCACAGTTTGTGAAAACAATTTGAGCTGGATGTATCTTTTCATTCGCACATCATTCTTCTGTCCATCTAAACTCATTACTAGGGAAATAAAAATATTTTCCTGACTACCCAATTAATGCATGCTTAATTGTTTGTTGTTAACAGTAACAGGTGGTAGGTCATGTTATTCCAAGGTCAGAGAAAAACCACAAGCCTGTTAATGCTCCAGGTTATAACTCAGAACAGCTATAGCCTGGGAAGCATAGCTGAGCATTTTAAAAAGTCAAAAGCATTATAAGGCATACAAAAGTGACGAAACAGTGTCAGCTGGGCCGCACCACTAAATGGAAAGCCTTATTGCTTGGTAAAGCCATAAGCAGGTCTGTATTAATTTTGAGAGAATAATCAGTCCCCAAAAGTCAAAAGGTGAACATGACTGTCACCACACAACATAAGGCAGTTAAACAAGCCTTGGGGCTTATTAGAATATAGAAGCCTCAAATACTTAGTGCCATAGCAACACTCTTAAAAGTCTCTTAGACCCTTTATTAATGGCACATAAAAATGAGCAGAAAAAACCCCCACATATTAAAACCCAAAAAATTTTAATGTGTGCAGGACCACAGAGTTTTCAAATGCAAAAATGTGTTCAACAGACTTCACAGATGATGATAGGGAACAGTTAGTTTTCTCTAGAGAACAGCAGGGATAAAAAGGAGGGCCTGGTATACTGCATACTAGTCCAATATCCCATGGGTTTTACAGCAGAGTGGAGCAGGCAGGGCACACAGTGCTCGCCTGGTTTGATTTCAGCTGCTGGGGTGACGAGCTTCAGTCCCTAGAAAACCAGGAATCCAGTAACTTGTGGGGTTAGAAAGGCAACGATTTGTACCACCATGATCATGGGAAAGGCGCCTGGAGGAAACATTGCTTCCCCAGGAGAGTGGTGCTGGGGCTGCTGTACCCCAAGCAGAAGTGTGATACTGTGTGGGAAGTGTCCTGCTGCCCCATGTGCTGACCTCCAAACTCCTGGAGACAGAAGAACTGGAAAGACAGATCCATTCTGGCATGTCTCCCTGGGCCAAAGACCACTCTGTCAGGGTTGGAGATGGCAATCAGTGTGTGAAGTGGACCAGTGTTAAAGGTAGGAAAGATATTGAATCTTTCTGGTCCTTTCTTTTTGTTTGCTTCAGGTGAGCTTATCCCAGAGACTGATGACTCAATACTCAAATACAGGCTTCACTCACCTAAGAACTTTACTTATCTCTATGGAGAAAAACATTCTTAGTTTTATGAGAACAATGTTGAACAGACAAGAAGGTCACCATCTTGAGACAGACAACTTTTAAAGCAGCATGGGATAAACTCCTTTCTGAAAGCTTCAACAATTTCTAAGCATAGCAATGCTTACAATCTGAAATATCCCATCTAAAATGCAGTTATTTTATACACTATTATTTAAAAATTAAATCAGCTGAAGTTATTCCCCTTTAAAATCTATGTTGTAATAGCTAAAAATCTTAGTGCGGAACAGAATTTAGCTGAAAAATATTATCAATATTGAAACATCTTGAGTACTGTTCACAATTTCTGAAGCAAATTCACTGGCTGAAATTACAAAGACTGAACTTTCTCATCTTCTGCTATGTAAGGGTACTACCATGGCTTTTTATGCATCTTTATACTTGAAGGCTATGAATTAAATAACCTGCTCCACAGTCAAACTGTCAGTGCAGCCATAGCTGGCCATGCCTGAGCAACAAGCTGGACTAAGTTGCCTCTTCCAGATCCCATCCAGCCAGAATTACCCTGTGATCCAATGACTGTTGCTTACAAAACCTAACTACAAAAATGTAAAATGACATTTTTTCATGTTGTAACTGAAGATGAAAGTTCTACCTAAAAAAAAAAAATCAGCAACAACCCCCCCCAATACCCTAATAAAGACTTATCCCTTTAAAAACCTTTCAAATTTTAAAGAAACAAGCAAATACAGAAAAGGCAAAGGAATACAAAATCCTTTTCAGTATATCTGACTCTAATTTAGTTTCAAACAGCCCACTGTTGGAGGGAAATAAATCAGGTTCTATATGTTACTAGCTAAAATATGTTAATATCATTTAAATTAAGTTGCACCTGCCTGCAGAATTAATTTTGTGATTCTAGGGAAGTTGAAACAAGTTATTCAATCAGATAACTGGTTTGCTGTAGGCCGTAACAGAATTGCTCAAAAACGCAAACCTTCATGACAAACCGCAGTTGAGTTAGTTTGGGAAGCAGTAGTTTTACAATTTATAAGTATAAAGAGATACCATTGCTTTCTTCTATAAGCTAGTTAAAAAGAAAAGGTCGTCCATGAAATTTCACTGACTTGTTGAAACAAGCATTCATGTCCTTAGAAGAGGAGTTTGCCATGTTACCACCTAGCAACTTTAAATGAGTCCCAGACCCAGGAGGAGCCTGTCAAATAGGAGAGAGTAAGTCCAAAAGATGAAAAATCAAAGAAATTGTGCAAAGACATAAGGAAGCCTGGCAAATTAGTCAAAACCACTGTTTCCTGGCATGGAAAAGGCATGGATATTTAATGGGCTGAGCTGCCCTGTTTCATCAATTTGTTTGTAAAGTAAAAGCCAGGAGACTTCTATAGCCTCATTTGTGATACTGGCAAGCCCAGCCAACTCCTCACACTTATGTTTCATGTACTGTCACCAGAAGCTTAGGATGCAAGAGCAGTCAAGTCAGCTTATCAAGTAAGTCATATTACTGGACAATTTTAAGAAGGAAGGTGACCCACCACTGGCAGAAAGTATCATAACAGAAGAAATCATCTTCAGCCAGGTAAGAGGGCGTGATGAAGACCCCAAATCAAGCAGCAGAAAAGAGAACACGCACCGGCTAGAAAGTGTGACCACATTTCACTGTCAGAACAACTAACACACACCCACCTGCAGATACAAAACCCCAGGAAAAAAAAACATATGATATTGAGGGAGCCAGGCGGATAATGAGATAGCAGGGGTGTGCATTTCTAAGTGTATGTTGTTGTTATAGCAACAACAACATAACACCACCATCCATCAAGAGCATTCAGTACCAAAGAGTCAAGTGACCTGCTGCTTCTTTGCTCATCTTTCTGCTTGTCAAGTGACTGCTGTACTAGTAAGAACTGTTATGCTTATTGAGAATTGATGAGTTTCATGCCAGAATTGGGCAATCACAAATACCTTTCACTGATGTTACAACAGTTCTTTGGGCTCGAATTGTTTGATATCCTTGTGGGATACTCTTGAAATTTTCTCTAAAAAAAACCAAAACCCAAACAACCCACTAAAAAAGTCCTTGAAATCTGCATATCATTCCAATTACTTTTGAGAATGTGGGTGTTCTTCTTTGTATTACCACACCTCTAGCCCTGTCTTCTCTGGGCTAGGCTATGCATGAAGAATAAAAGGACATACCACTCTCCCAACAACATGGCTGCTACTTGCTCCAGCCTGGCTACTGAACTTCTCACGGACTTAAGTATCAAAGATTTCTGCTGCAATAAGCAGTCCACCCTACATCAGCATAGTTCACAGACAATACTAACGAAGCCCTACAGTGAGATTTTTTTAGTGTTTTTTTTTACAGAGTTGAGCATAAAAAGCTGTATCTCACCTTATGTACAACTATTTTATGTTACACAGCATGCCATGATTAACTGGATTTCTATTAAAAAGCAACTATTATCTTCTAAATGTTAAAATGGATGAGATGTCCAGTTAAGTTCCAGGACAAAGAGAATGAATCTCTAGATGAAAGGAAGAGGAAATATCTTTTCAGCAGCCTTTCTATGCCCCAGATAGTGTTTCAGCAGCATAACATGGTCTGAAACAGAACACAACTCTTTTATTTAAATCCTCAGATTTCACAGCTGGAAGTTAGATACGAAAACAATTGAACTCATAGCTATCAAGAATGAAGAGTAGTTCACAAGTAAAAAAATTACAAAATATTAGGATGAATTACTGAATAACCAGATTTTTAATGGAAAAGGTGTAGACTCTGTTATAGTCTCTCCATGTTAACACAGAATTGTATAAAGGTTCTAAAGCTTTCATAGTACTTTGGGGGGAAAAAAAATCTGAGTAAATACTGAGCAGGAGGGCAAACCTTATGAGCTGAAGAAGCTAAAATAGGGAAAAAAACATACCATAGAAATAATACATAACATTTTCTTCCACTGTGGTGAAGACAGGTTGAACAAGGGTCCAAACCACAGAGCTTTTGTGATTTCTCCTTAGCAAACTGTCAAAGATTTCTCAATCTCAAAGCTGAACACTGCTTCCTAGAACAGCCCAGATAACGTGGATGTATTATTTTAGATCTGCCCTTATACACTGTAGTTTTAAGATCAGATACATAGCGACTTCTCCTCCGTTTATGCTATTACATCATGGCACAAATTCACAGCAGAACTGCTGCGCTCCCACATACCTTGCACAATCCAACTGCACTAAATTCCCTCTGTTGGGATTGCTGTAAACTTTTAGGAAAACTAATTCCATTGCTTCTGCTTGATAAATAAACACATATCCTTAAATAGCCCTCCGTTTTTTAATATGGAAATTGAAAATCACAATTTTGTTTTACTAAACACAAATGTGAGCAGTAGTTTGTTGGTTTGATTGCAGGGTCACTGCACGCCTGACCAATGCAAACATAGAAGACTTGGAAATAAAAAAATAAAATTGTTTAATGGGAGTTAGGAGAAGTTGCATGGGCACTTTTTCAGATTCTTCCTGAGAGCTTAAAAAAATTGAAGCTAGACAGTGCTTTCATCTGTCAATTCTGAAAAAAGTTCAAGGCCTTTGACTAGATAAAGTACAAATCTATAATGCATCAGCCCACATAACTGATTTTTAGGAGAAGGTAAGAAGAAAGACTAGTTATTTAATAGCACAGAGAAGAAACAGTAAGAAGATGCACATATTCAAATAACACAAAACCTTCACTGTAATGGTTCTTGTTGAAGAACAACAAAAAGGCAGAAGTAGCAGCAAAGTCACTCTGTTTCAAGACCAGAGGAGGTTACCCTAGCAATACAGAGGCTTTATCTATATAAAACTTTTTGAGATAAAGGAAGACTTTTGCAGATTACAAATATATTTGATCAAGACACATATAAAAGCTACTACGATTAGACTACTTCAAGTGCCTAACTACATATTGTAAGAGCCCATATTCTTTCACAGGAAACTCACCCCATCTGGTCTGCCATCCGAGGCTGTAACAATCAGAATATAGCGATCAGTGCTTTCTCTGTCCAAGGGCTTTCCTAAGGCTAGCAGTCCAGCACTAGTAATAAAACAAAAACATAAAATGTTATCACAACAGTTTTAAGGTATCTACAACCACTTTTGTTCCACTACTTTGCATTACACAAATGTTTCCCTCTAAGCAAGTTAATAAGCTTTTAGGTTTTATTACAAAGGAAAACATATTTTGTGTAGATAAAGGCCAAAAAAAATGACAAGCCAATTTCTAACATTTTCCGCTTCGATACATGTATAATTTAGGATTAAAATAACAACCTAATGATCTATAAGATTCTACAAAAGAGAGACCTACACTGAACACAGGACCCTCATTTGTTAGAAAGCTGCGCTGCTATAATAAATGAGAAGAGAGAATCACAAGCAGTCTATTAATCACACAGGAGTTGGAACATCTCTGACAACTGCAATAGTAAACTCTCGGAATACAACAGGTACGGTCTTAAGTATGGGTCTCCTCAGAGTCTTATAGGGAAAGGCCACTAACTTACATGTTGTGTAACTGCAAGGAAAGTACTGCAATGAGCTAATGCCCTTTCAGTGCAAACACAAGTACACCATATTCCCTAATAATAAAATATTAACATAGGCAAAAGTAATGTGAAAAATGAATCAGGATATTATGACTATCGATGCCCATTTAAAAAAGACTATGAAGAAAGGGCTATTTGAAAGTCATATACACAAAACACAAAACAAATACAATTTTACAAAAATGCTATTTGAAAGCATTGCAAATTCCTGTAACTGCTGAGAAATAAAACAACCTAGATTTTGCTTGCTGTAGGTGACCCTGCTTCGGCAGGAGGGTTGGACTAGATGACCCACAGAGGTCCCTTCCAACCCCTACTATTCTGTGATTCTGTGATTCTGTGATTTTGTCTCTAGGATGATCTAATTTCCTTATGCAGAAGTCTGGAAGCCACCTGGAGATGTGCTGTAGCAACACAGAGACAATATTCCCTTCATGAACTCATTACTTTTACATTAGGAAGCATCACAAAAGCACTGTTCTGTTGACAATCCTGCCTAAGCAAGCTAAACGCTGCTTAACCGAACTGACAAAAGTGGTATTTTCATGACCAGCCCTTAAGCTCTGCATTTCATTTACTGGTTTTTGGCGTCTACTACTGGAAGATACTCAAGCATGTAACAAATTAAGATCTCAAATGTCACCCAATGCACAGACTATTTAATAAATCTGCACCAGTAAACATGAATCCAGGATGATATTTATCCTCTTGTTGTATGGCTAAGTAGCTTCTCATATGAAATTCCTCCAAAAGGGTCACAGTTGGCTCTTCACATTTTAAGAAAAGTGTAACAGCACATCATTTTGCAGTGCAAAATCCACATGGGCTGGGATCTTGGTATGCTGTGACGTTCCATATGTTATTCCATTTTTAATGGGCATATCAGACACATGAATTTGTCAGGCACAAGTATAAATCTTATTGGTTGAGCTTACATTTTGTGTTCATAATCTAAGAACCTAAACAGATACTGGCTCAGAAAGAGGTCTTATTAAAACAAACAAACAAAAAAGCCAAACTCAAACCAAACAAAACCAAAAAGTCCCACCAAACTATAACGCCTCATTAGCTGTCCTTCAGAACACTCGGATGTATATAATCTGTACCTAATTATATTTTTTCCATTTAAGATTAGAAATTTCTGCAGAGTTTCTGCTGTAAGAAGTTTCTTCTTACTCTCAGGGAAGACCTCAACAAACTGAACCTAGGCGAAGACCTTTTCCAACATTGTTTTCAGCAGAGAGAAATACCAACACCTCCTGGCAAGCTGTTACTGCAAGCAGTTTCTTCAAATAAATACAACAGAAATAGGTGGAAATGGTGAGTGGCATCCTAGGACTCTGTCCTAGAATTAAAATGTTGGTAAATAAAATAATATCCAGGCTCAATAATAAATTAAAAGAATATTTCAGGAGATGCTACATTCAAAGTGCCTCATTGCTACATAACGAAAACTTAGGCACATATCATGTTTTGCTTCTGTTCTGGTTTGGGCTGCGGCCGACAACAAAACCGCCACGCAGCCGCCCCTCCCCCTGCCGCGGTGCGGAGGAGAATGGAAAGAGACAGGCAGAAACTGGTGGGTCACGATAAGGGCAGTTTAACAGAACAGCAAATAAAGGGAACAGTAACAACAATGATACAGAAAAGGGGAATACACAAAACAAACCAGCAGAACAGAACCGCTCTCTCGGACCAAACCGCTGCTGAGCACTCCCAAGCCGCGAGCGCATTCCTGCCGCGCCGCCCCCCGCACCGGAACCCAGCATGATGGCACATGGTATGGAATACCCTGCTCTGTTTGGCCAGGTTGGGGTTGGGTCAGGCCACCCAGCTGTGCCCCCTCATGGATTCTGGTGAAAATTAGCCCTGTCCTGGCCGAAACCAGGACATTATCCACCTCTTATTCCATACCATCTACGTCATGCCTAGGTCCCTCATTGTCCAGTTGATCATCACCACTTCTCCTGTCTCCAGATATCATTCCCTTAGTCTATGGATCACCACTCTAAAGTGTCCGTTGAGTTCATTTAATCCATGACTGCGGGCTCCATCTGTTGTAATGGTCTTCCGTGGCAGGGGAGGTGATGTGTGGTGATGGGCGGTCACTTACTGCATCCAGAGGTCACGGCTGGTGTATCTCATGCGGCCCATGCCCACAGTCTGCAGGTTGGAGATGTCGATCTCGATGAAGTCGCTGGGTGCCAGTTGTTGAAAACCAGGTCCAATCCCACTTTTCATCAAAAAGTCCATCCTTCTTTACTCTGGACGATTCTTACTACGATACTACTGGTACAACACATAACAATTATAACAGTGATAACAGACAGTGACAGGGTTATTTAACAATTAACTTTATACAATTCATTTATTTATGGACTATTCTCACCCAAAATCAAATCCCCATGAGGTACACATCGGACTTCCCCATCCTTCCTCATTACCCACCAGGTACACCCAGGTCCTTGAGCAAAAACAATCCCGCGGACGGGCTTGCCTTTGCCCGAGGCAAGACTAACCCAAACTGTCTTCCCTAACATGTTCCGCATGTGCACTACAGGGACTTTATCCCCTTCTACAGGACGCCGAGGTTTTGATTGGGCAGGACCAGCCCAGTTGGTGGACCCTCTGGTGTTAACCAACCAGGTGGCCTTTGCTAAATGGGTATCCCAGTTTTTGGAAGTCCCATTCCCCATTTCTCTCAAAGTGGTTTTTAGCAGCCCATTGTACCGCTCGATCTTTCCAGAGGCTGGTCCATGGTAAGGGATGTGATACACCCACTCAATACTGTGTTCTTCGGTCCAGGTGTCTATGAGGCTGTTGCGAAAGTGAGTCCCGTTGTCCGACTCAGTTCTTTTGGGAGTGCCATGTCACCACAGGACTTGTTTTTCAAGGCCCAGGATGGTATTCTGGGTGGTGGCATGGGGCACAGGGTAGGTTTCCAGCCATCCGGTGGTGGCCTCCACCATTGTGAGTACATAGTGCTTGCCTTGGCGGGTTT
>Ga0065711_1002550_pt1 | contig 36817 bp, 27 predicted proteins | sample Hoacrofraction12_FD_59098 | JGI IMG/M metagenome (GOLD analysis project Ga0065711, IMG submission 59098) | Hoatzin crop microbial communities from Cojedes, Venezuela - Epithelial fraction 12 v2 (version 2) | ecosystem: Host-associated > Birds > Digestive system > Esophagus > Crop | place... | reverse complement strand
AGAAGCAGTGTTCTCTTTTTGGGTTCTTTTTCTTGGGTTTATTTTTGATGGATTACCTGTTCTGCAAGCACAGCTATGTCTTCCACATGGGAGGCCAATTCGTAGACCCATTGATGCTGGTTAGAAAAAGTGGCAGCCTTGCAGTTGAGCGAATTTCCTGACCATTTTTCCCAGTTTTGGCAGCTAACCCCAGGAAGCGAGAGCTGCAAGGAACATGTGCTGCTCGGTACTCTACTCCTGCAGTCCTGACCTGCATCCTCATTTTTTTTTTCCAAACGACATTGTTTCTTCCTATCTGCATATTTACCCTGGAAAATTGGTGAAATCTCAGAAATATTGGTGTTTTCCTGAGAATGTCAACTAGTTTTTTTATCTGACTGGAAATAATGCAAGATAAAAAATCTCTGATGATTAATATCTGTATGATTTGTTCATAAGTGGGTAGTGTGAATCAAAGAGTTTCTAAATTATGTATGAGATGAGTCTGTCTAGGCTTGGGCAGAGGAACAAGGCGGGTCTGGCCCTGAGGTGGTCTGGTCCAGTCTGAACCCTCACTGGGCAACTAGTGTATTCCAAATATGGGGAGCTGATATCCAAGGCATTAACACTTTGCATTCATCAAGGTAATAAGATAAAAGTAGACACATGGAATAACTTTTCAGCTGTGTCCAGGAGTGCTGAGCCCCTGCCCTTTAATCTAACTTTTTATCAATAACTTAAAAAACAAATATCGAACATAAATGTTAAATGGTTATGACATACTATCAAGCTACTTAATTTTTGGGTTAAGTGCAGTCTGACTAGGTTTGTTTGGTCCTTCAACATCCAATCTACAAGAAGAAGACTTTCATATTCGGTTCACTTTGTGTCCTATTTCTGGGACCAGGGTGCAAGCACAGATCTGGTTACTGAAGGCAAGGAGTGCTCAGCAGCTCCATGGCCCCGTTTCAGCAAAGCACCGGCAGCTGCCAAACACTGAGCTCCGAGGGAGACGTGCAAATGTGCTTCCTTGCTTTGATGGATTGAAGACATAGGAAGGTCTCTAAAAACTGCTTTGCTCCCAAAGAAGTCAATTGCAGAGCTCCTATCGATTTCACTGAGAGAAAAAAAACTCTTTCAAGGGTAAGTAAATAAATGTATTTCACCGATATAGAGATCAGCACTCACAGAGTGTTGAAATGTGAAACGCTGAGCATCTCTAGCATCACGGTGAGCGCTGCGCTGCCTTGCTACAGCGCGCTTTGTCACCAAGCCCAGACCTTCCCCCACCCAGGCTGTCTTCGTCTGCCCAGAGGAGCAGAGTGAGAGGAGTCACGTCTGCTCCAGGTCACCTTGAGTTTCCATAGTGACTATTTGAACGCGATTGTCTTATCAATCAGAACCTCCTTTACTCTCATAAGCAACTATAAAATCTATTCTGGTTTCTATAGCAACCATCTTTAAACCCATATATTTTTTTCTCTAGGCTTAGCTGAATTGTTGGAACTAGTGCAAATTTACTGCTGGTGCAATATTTCTTATTTTTTTTCCCTTAAGCTATTCTTTACTGCCATCCAGGACAACAGTTATGATGAGGCTACTGTCTTTTTGTTTCAGTTACTTAAAGATCCTCTTCGTTTCCTAACCACATGAGCAATGCCTCTTTAAAATTATCATTTTCGTAAGGAAGATTGAAAAGCTGAAACCTCCAGAGTTCAGTCTTTCCCTTCTCAGTTCAAGCCCCTGTGTCATTCTGTCCCCAGGCACTTAAAAGAAAAAATGGTGCTGTTTTGTTACCCTAAATCACTTTTTCTAATAATATGCAAGAACAGGACCTTCTCAGCAGTAACCTCAATGCAAAGAACAGTCATTACTTAACAGAAACTCTGTGAGTTAGTCAAATAATATTATCAGTGCAGTATGAAGAAAGTGCACGAGGTTAATGGCCCATGTACACTGCAGCCCCAATAAATGTCAGGAAGGTTATTTTTTTTCTCAGCCTAAAGTGGTAACTGCAGACAAGGCTGATATCACATTGTCTATGGTTTCCTTACACCAGACAGCAGGCAGACATAATGTTATCTAAACAAGCTGACACTGGAACAACCACAAATACGCTCTTACTTCATGATCTGACTATAAACATGCAATGCTTCTCAGTCTCACAAAGTTCATTTTTCCTGGGTAGATCATAAGTGGCCAATGTGCTTAATTCAAGGTTATAAAATTAGTAAAAGACAATTATTCTGCTCTGAAACTCTCCAGCAGCATTTTCTGGGATCCTCTCAGCAGCAGATCACAGCCATACCAGATCTACCTCTGTGCAGCTTCCAGGCTGCGTGGAAAGCGAATGGACTATCAAAGGAGAAGAGAGGACCTCAACTCCACCTGTGGTACTGATCCCTGTATCTCCTGGGCTTTTCTTACTCCTCTTCCCCTGTACTAGGAAAACAATTCTGGTTTTGGAGCAAGATGACAGAAGTGTTTGCTTTTCTCTTAATTACTACCTTTTCTTTGAAACCATCACTTGGTGCCTCCGATGCTTTCATTTGCTCCCCCTTGCCCAGAGCTGGCTTGGGTGCCAGCGCAAGGTGTGTTTGTACCCGTGTGATGGGATGAGCAGCACGTGCAGAGACACTGGCAAAGCTGCAGTCAGTCCACCTTGCTCGTTTAGGAAAAGGGTTGCTAACAAACTGGAAGATGTTCAAGGAAAGGTGAAAAAATAGCCAGGGGCTGAAGTCATGTTCACCTGTCAGGGAAGAGCCAAAGATCTCTGTGTCAGTTAATGGGAAACCCAGTAACTGTCACTGAGGATAAGGAAGTCTTAAGGGTATGGGAGGAGGAATACATTGAGATGATGAAAAGGACAGGAGTAAACTACTTCTAAAATTAAAAAAAGAGGAAAATGTAGTGACTCAGGATCATAATGCCGAATTCATGAAAGGTGGTGGGTGCTGGAGGAGCTTGGACCCCCCAGCTGCCCAGCTGTGCTGAGGCAGGTTTCCACGCTTCTCCAGGGTGCACCACCAGCACTACTCATGTTGAGCTGCAGGTGAAGGAGAGAAAAGGGCAGGGGGAAGCCTGGAGGGGAAGGAGAGCATGTTTGGCCATAGGAGCTCCTACGAGGAGAGCCAGAGAGCACCAGATGGTGTTAAGTGCCCACAAAGGAGTAAAAACCTTTGTGTCCAACAAGAAGCACGACCTGCTTGTGACAGGCGGAGGGGACCGGTCTGTCCAGCCTGGATTCCCAACCTGTCCGGGCGAGGGGCTGTGGGAGTCCTCACCGCGGCGTGCCGGTGCAGAGCTGTGTGCGGAGGGCGAGCAGCCAGCTAACCATGTCCGTGTGCCTGCTGCAGGAAGCTCTGGTGTCTTCGCTGACCGTGAGCTCCAAAGCACAGCCCTGTTGCATTGCTTTGGGTATGGCCACACACCCCAGAGAGCAGCACTGCAGCTCATTGCTCTTAATACAGCAATCCCTTTACTCGCACAAACCCCAGAGAAAAATCACTGCAGGAACACAAACTATTTTCAGTGGGAGCTTGGCTGGAGTTGTTCCCCATCCCTAAACCTTCAATACTATAGCAGTTTCTGCCCAAACAGCTGCCCCTCAGATGAGCAGGCCTTTTGGCTCTGTGCTGGGTCCTTCTGCATCACTGTATGCCACCAAGGCTCTTGCAAACCTGCTTGCAAACCTGCTGGGTACTGCTCAGAGAGGCGATGACAGGAGCCCAGTTAACTCTGAGTCTGCAGGGGAAATGGCAGCAGGCAGAGGTGGGGCACATGGAAGCCATGGAGCAACATTAACTAGCAGGAGAAGCCGCTTTCTTCAGGCAAATGCTTGCAGTATCTCTTCACTTGCAGTAAAGAGTTGCTGTTGCTGAGAGAACTTGCACATCCTTGCTCTCTAAAACACAAATGTTAACAGATTGGGGCCCATTACATGTAAAGAGTTGCTGTTGCTGAGAAAACTTGCACATCCTTGCTCTCCAAAACACAAGTGTTGATAGATTGGGGCCCGTTACATGTGGCTTGGCATAATAAGAAACCCACAGGCGGAAACTTCTTAACATGTAGCTGTTCTTGAAATCTCAGCCGATATGCAGGCATGCTCAGAAGCCATACAGCACCAATCTTCTACCTCCACTTGTCTAAAGAAGATGCTGAAATTTTTTCTGTGTCTACTGTTAAGGTCTGCAGATGCTAGTGATATCATATTCTGATTCTTTCTATGCAAATTTGCTGAAATTGTCTAATTTATGAATGTGTAACTCATACATTATCTGTGCAAAATAAATACGTGCCCTTTGCTGGCATTAGAAGAACATTTACAAAACCTGAAGTCAAATACTCAGGAACTGGGAAACGCCAGAGTTGAGGCTGTCTCTGTAGTTTTACCTTGGGTCCTTTCAGTGAAACACTCTGAAGGGGAGAGCATTTTGCGTCGTGGTTTTCTTCCTGAAGCCTGTGGTCGGGCAGGTGTGAGGCCCGTGAGAGCACAGCTTGGTGAGGACCTCAGGAGTGCCCTAATGGGGGCAGATGAGGAGCATGATGCTTGCAAGGACTGAAAGTCTCATTCTCCTTGTTATTTATGCTGCTCCCTGTCCTGCTCCCACTCCCACCGTGTGTGTGTCCAGATCCTGCAGTGGGTTTTCCCTTGGGTGAATGACTCAAGCAGCAACAAGCCCCAGCTGTGCTGGATGCTGCTTGGACTCGTGTGTCAAGCACCAAAGAATGAACAAAAGGGAGCAGTTCAACTTGAACAATGAGCTTCCCTTATCTTAAGTAAGGGGTCCTGATCCAGCATCAACTAATCCACACACAGGGTGTGAGGAAGGGCGCACAGCCAGATGTTGCTTCAGATAAAACCAGAAGGCCTCCCCTAAGCAGGTGCTAAGCTCCCCGCCCCAAGGGCGTGCCAAACTGCTGAGTCCCACTGCTGATGACACAACATACCACGCCAAGAGCCAATCGACATATAATAATTGACTTAATTCCATCTTGCCAAAGATCTCAGAAGTATAAAAACTGACACTTGAAAACCTTCTTTGGAGGAGGAGCCAAATGAAAACCTTACCTGAGAGACAGGTCGACGAGTCTGAACCTTTCTTCCCTTCCAAAAAGGGATGCCTTTTTGGCAAGAGTTGTGCCTCTGACTTTGGCGTGGGTCGGGGCAATCCCAAACACAAGTACAGGCTGGGCGGAGAGTGGCTCGAGAGCTGCCCTGAGGAGAAGGACTTGGGGGTACTGGTGGACGAGAAGCTCAACATGAGCCGGCAATGTGCGCTTTGCAGCCCAGAAAGCCAACCATATCCTGGGCTGCATCAAGAGAAGTGCGGCCAGCAAGTCGAGGGAGGTGATTCTGCCCCTTTACTCTGTTCTTGTGAGACCCCACCTGGAGTCCTGTGTCCAACTCTGGAGCCCCCAGCATAAGCAGGACATGGATGTGTTGGAGCAGGTCCAGAGGAGGGCCATGAAGATGATCAGAGGGCTGGAGTACCTCTGCTGTGAGGACAGGCTGAGGGTTGGGGCTGTTCAGCCTGGAGAAGAGAAGGCTCCGGGGTGACCTTACAGCAGCCTTCCAGTACCTGAAGGGGCCTACAAGAAGGATGGAAAGGGACTTTTCACAAGGATGTGTAGTGATAGGACAAGGGGGGACAGCTCTAAGCTAAAAGAGGGCAGATTTAGATCAGATATTAGGAAGGAATTCTTCACCATGAGGGTGGTGAAACACTGGCACAGGTTGCCCAGAGAAGCTGTGGATGCTCCCTCCCTGGCAGTGTTCAGGGCCGGGTTGGATGGAGCTCTGAGCAATCTGGTCTGGTGGAAGATGTCCCTGATCATGGCATAGGGGCTGGAACCAGATGATCTTTAAGGTCCCTTCCAACCCAAACCATTCTATGATTCTGTGATTCTATGACACAAATGAGAGTGGATTGGGCTTTTTTTTCACTGCAGAAGATAAATGTGATGAGATCTGTGACTGCACCTGTGCAGCAGTGAACAGGAGCAAGTAAGGTCTTCCCTGACATTGTGTGAGCCTTGTCCTGGGGCCAGATGCGTGGAGTGGGAGTTTATGCTGTAAGTAACCATGCTTTTCTGTGCAAAGTTCCTCCCCTGAGACATTCCTGAGGGATTAGTCAGATCCGTATGCCTCCGAAATAAACGTGTACTAGAGCTTCTGAAAAGAAAAGGACAAAAATAAACCCAAGCAGAGCCGTAGCGCAAGCAGATGGAGTTGCCCAGCCTGGCCAAGCAGGCTCAGGCTGTCCATGGCTGGGTCTGCCCAGCCACAGCGTGTGTGCAAGTCGGACAGTGCTGGAAAAAACAAGTTAATTGTGCCCTTGCTCTGCTACACCATGGACAACACACTGGTGCTATTTGTGATACAGCATCACACACAAGCCAGAGCCTATTGGGCTAAGCATAGCGCCAAGTACTTTGATGAAAAGTTCTGTAGTTTCCAAAAGAAGTAGTTTCTCTGACTAGCTGTACTGAAAGCCAGCTGTTGCGATACTCGATGCCAGCAGTGGCGATATCCGATACCAACAGCGGCCTTGTGAGGCTGTGAAGGGGCAGCTCTAATAAACACATCTCACTACAACTGCTTCAGAAAAAGGAAAAGGTGGGGGGTTTATTACTATAATTTCAACGCAGCAACAGGGGGACATCTTGCTGTGTCAACATGATGTATTTTATCCGTTTAACATCATTCGTTACAGAAAACTAATTCTGCATTGTGTAACTTAAGTAATTCTTAAATTCCCGCGTATTTAAGCAGGGTTACGGTGAATGTACAAATGTTTTTCTTTTTCTTTCCAAGCTGCAGCCACAAGTGGTACCCGAGCGGTATTTCTCCAGGCTGGCATGGCTGGGCTGGGGTCTGGAGCAGCAACACTCAGTTCCAGTGGGCCTCACGGCAGGAGTTAACACCAGGGTGTCGTGCACGTCCAAGCACGTTTCACAGCTCTGTGGTGTATGGGGTGGGTTTTTAAACGCTCTGCACAGTGTTGATTTTTTTAGAAAAAGACTATTCTTATGTGTATTTGGAAAACCGAGAATTAGTTGTTTCTCAGTTTGCAGTCATAACTAATCTTCCCTCTGCTTTTCACCTGTGAGCATGTAGATGCAGATTGCTCATTTTTCAGCATCTTTAAACAAATCCCTTTAACTAGTGACGGCAGAACATGTCTCTCCTGTGGGGTAAAGTCTTCAGGACCTCTGGCCCTGGCGTGATGTGGTGATCCATCCTCTGTGAGAACTCGGATTTTCCCTCATAGCAGGACTTGCTCTCATCTTTTTTAACCGTTTTGAGGTTGGTTTTTTTCATTACAAGTGGATAATTTATTGATCCTTCCCTTTCTTTATGTTAAAGTTTTGAATGAAAGTAATCATTTGATGAGAAGACAAATACCCCGAGAATACCTGAGGTGAATAACGAAACTAAGAAAGCTGGCATGTTACAGAACACTAGTGAAAAAATACCTTTTAGGCAAAAGATCAGTGGAGGATGGTTTGGGGTCGCTGCTTCTAACTCTAATTTCACCCCCTGTGTGCATCTCTCCCAACAGACCCAGATTCCACCATTATTGAGGAGTGTTTTCACCATCACCGTTTGTTTTTCTGCCAGGTCTTTCTACTCCTGGGGCCCACTGGCACGTGCACAGTCTGCTGAGCCAAGCTCGGCACCGTTCGGGCAGCTGCAGACAAACCTCACGTGAAAGGAGGGAGGAAAAGCGTGTTCTCTCTGACGAGCTGCTGCAGACACGCAGCCCCTCTTCGCGTTTGTCAGAGGCCCCCGCACGACGCAGTGTACATCCACTAAAGCAGCCCACGGACTGTAAATTCCTGGTTAATCACACAACCAGCCTGGACGTCCGTCTCAGTCTGGAGCGCAACAGCAGCTCCGCAGCATAGTTGTCGCTCCCCACGAGCCGGCTCTCTGTGTGGCTGACGGCGATGAGCGCGTGCATGCCGAGAGCACCAAGGAACATGCCCTTGAGCTGCCACAACGTACGTGACATGGATTGTTCCTACCTAGATAAGGTGTTTGAAGGGCTGTACACATGTATGTGCATGTGAGCAAAGACGATAAGAGAAAACAAGGATTTAAATGAGCAAAGTTCTGCCTATGATTTGTGGCTATGTTTAAAAAGAAAACCAAACCAAACCAAGATCCCCTCTGCTCCCTCACATTAATCTCTTTTCTCCTCTTGTACGTTCTCATAAATCTGTCCTTGGTATTGCAGTGGCTTGTTTTCAGCACAGCCAAGTTCGTCCCTCTGTAGCATTTCAAGTAAAACAATTTAATGGCCCGTTGGCTAAGCGCTGACAAACCTACTTTGAATTCAGTAGGAGGTAAGGACTGAGCAAAATCTCAGCAAGGACGTCAGCATAGCATCCTGCGACACTCACATCTTTGCAGTTCAGCGGGAGCTGTTTACCCACATGGGTCTGTTTCACGCTCTGCATGAAAACTGTTTTAACATTTTGTTGCATTAAAACAGCGTTACTGAGGCCCTTGCTTAGTTTTCATTTGTTAGGCTTCATGTTTGGCCCTTCACAGCATCATTCGGTGACACGTTCTTCTCCACTGACCCATATCGGAGTACTACTGCGAATCGTATGGGATGTTACAGACGTACTCTTTATTTTGCTGTAGGTACGTATTTTTAATGAGCACACATAAACACAGTTGTGCTGTAGTCTTTGGTAGCTCATTTCAGGCTGTGGAAATATCCACGAAGCACACAGGGCTGTAGCCAGCTGCTTTTCAATGGCAAGGGGATTAGGTAACTTAATTACCTCCCACCTGGCAGCACGGGAAACCTCAGCTCTGCCCTCTGCATGGTCCAGAGGTGACTGGCAGGGATAACTTCTCAAATCATGAGAAGGGCCATTCACAGCGCCATTTCTACTTCAGCATCGTTGAGATATGGCTGCTCCTCCACAGAGCCTCAGCTCCTCAAAACAAGCAGCTAGGCTACAGCTTTAGCACTGGGCGCAGGTACTGTACGTGCCCTCAGAACTCCTCAGTCGGAGAAGGCTGGTACCCCCAGCCCCTCAGCAGTCCAACACCTCAATTCCCTGTCTAAATCTCTTTGGAGGATCTCTCTGCTTCCCAGGAGATCCTCTCTGCTCAGGAGGGGGAGCCTGAGAAGGGCGAGCATCCATATGGTGAAGCCAATCTTTAAAGCTGCCCACCATTGCAGGCAATAGAGGCTAACAACAGGCAGGGTAAGTTAGGGTCATTGGCACAGGTTTCCTGGCAGGCACCTGTGCCCCTACAGGCTGTTCTGCCTCTGCTTTGATAGATCAGAAGGGGTGGATGAAGACAAGAGACCTGCAACCCTCCTCTGTAGGCGGCACAGCTTGTCTCTGGGGTCTGGCTGGAGAGCACAGGGGTCAGCAAGGCTGACGGGTAGGCACACAAACAGCACACAGCAGAGGGGCAGGGAAGAAGTGCCTGGAGGAAGCCAACATGGCCCTTCCTGATCAGCCCACTGCTGGAGCTGGGGGTGGGTAAGCCCCTGCAGCATAAGCTCACAGATTTGTTAATCCTTTTCTGTCTTGCATCTTCAGTTTTTGTCTTCATCTATATTTTAAATTACTAGGAGCTACACTGGAGTGAGAGGATGGGATTTCTTCCTTCCACAGAGAATGCCTTTGAGCTTTTTCTGTTTTTTCATATGCATCCTACATTCCAAGGATGAAGAACATGGTCAAACAATATTTAAAACTGGCTTCCTTCAGCCAGAAGAACTAGGGGCCAACTTCTCAGACACTTAAAAGAATCTAAAAATGCAGATGTTAAGAGGTTTTATTATGCCTGTCCTGCTTTTTTAACAACAGCTACAAAATCTGTGGAAATTTTATGCTTAAATCCTGTTTTCTTCTATGCAGTTTTCTCTCCTTCACCACTTTTGAATGTCAGCTGTAAGCCATCTGAATTAACATCCACTGAAATCCATACCAGTTGAGGGGATTGATCACAGTCCATGGAATAATAAACATCTGACTTAGAAGATTACATAAACATGTATCTATTTTCGGAATATTTTTCAAAGAGTTGTGCTGCAGCTTAATCACGAGGAGATACAAAATACAGAAACATATGCATAGGACACAAACATTATCTGTACCAGGGCAGTAGATACCCTAGTAAATCAGGTGCTCAGCTATAGCAGAGAAGTTAAAACCTCCACACAAATGTAGTAACTCACCTGGCAATCCAGTATCCTCATCTACAGAGTTAAGAGAACCAGTAACCCAAATTCACATGAATAAAGACCCAGGAGCCAAAGATCAGTCATAGCAATGCTTGAAGACCCTTCTTCCTCTACAGGTTGTTTGAAACAATGACACTTTTCTGTTTGAGCTTTGTGACATATATGTTGTGGTCCTGCTTTCCGCTCCTCTCTCCCCAGAAGTCAACTGAAGATTTCCTACCACTTTTACAGCTGGTATTACCCTGAGCTTAGAGGCAAGTCCTCCTTGTGCACCTCTTCACAGTTACCTTCCCTACTCTCCTTCCTTCAGCCAGGCTAAGCCTTAGGAGGTTTCCACTTGTGCCTCCTGGAAACACCCCTGGGGTCGCTATGAAATACTGACTGACCTGCAAAGCCTGCCCATCCACCTAGTGCTAGGAGGACAACCTCTGCCCTGCAAGTCACTGGCTCGGGCCAGCAACCCAAAGCTCGGAATAAGCCTGTTCCCGAGGTCTGTGCGCAGGCAGCAGCTTTCCTTTGCACTACGGGCAAGGTCTCCAGTGCCCACACTTTGCCTCCTCCAGTGAAAACAAGCCATGGAAACAAGATGGTGCACTTAAGACACATCTTTGCATTCCCTACAATGGGCTAAGGAACAAAAGGGTAAAATCCACCATGAGATGCATTACACTGCCATCTGATAAGTGAAAACTCAGTTATACATGCAGCAAATGTATTTGGTATTCCATAGAGATTATGCTATTTTGGCTCCATCGTTTTCATCATGTACATCCACGAGCAAAGTAAAACCTATCACAAAAAATGGGAGAAGCGGTACATAATACAAGGAACATTCCCCTGAGGGGTAAGAGACCTGACCAAGAGTTAAAATACATCATTTGAACTTTAATAGTAGTCAGTCTATGCACTGTTAGTCCATCAAAACATTCTAGACCAAACTTTTATGAAAGCGGTTATACAGTAGATAAAAGTGAATTTAATATTTTACCCTTTTTATTATTTGTCTTTATCCTTTTGTGGTTCTAAGCTTTTAGTGGCTTAAAATACTTCAAGATTTGATTTTTCAAGAAAATTTCTCAGACACTGCATATTTCAAAATTTTTAGCTCCACTAAACCTTTCGAAAAAACCATAACAGCAAAGTAAAATACAACAGTTCTTGTAAGTCTCACCTATTTTATGTAGGTTTGAATCATCTAAGACTCAGAATCACAGACAGATTGAAATCCAGGCAATCTGATGTGAGCTTATAAACTTTAAAATAAAGACATGGTTAATTTACAAGTCTGTGTCAGCAAGATAATGGCAGTTAAGGAGTATTTATATACATAGCTAAGGTTAATAATGACCCAGTAAGGCACTCTGAGTAAGTGGTTTTTGAGTGTTTTCCACTCGCGTCCTTAAACATTTTTAGTGGGAATTTGACCTCCTTGTATACTTCACACAGATTTCTGGGTAAGAAATAAATGTGTTTGTTAGACACTTTTCTGGGATCTTTGAAAGAAGTGGAGTCCAAAGAATCTCAGAACACAGCATGAGAAAACCATACCTCAAAAATAAAAATACATTGAATACTGACGCAAGTTCTCCCTATCAGTAATGTCACTATAGCAAAGCAGTTACAAAGACTTCAGTATGAAGTCATCAACTTACAGAAGCACGTTGTAAGTGTAACAACACACTATCAAAAAAATATTCCATCAAAAGAATTTCAAGAGCTTGTTTTAGAGTAATGAAGATCTCTTCTTTTGGAAGGAAAAAGGTTCAACCCTTTGTGCAATATTTAGTCGGTAACACAGTAAGGCCACTACGTCCCCATGCCAGTAAGGTTAACTGCCCAATGATCTACACCTCGCACTGCGGAGGGTTCTTCTGGTATGCTGCAGCACGTCCTGAACACCCCCACCCCCCTACGACTGACACAGAGATCCAAGTGGAAACACACACAATTTTCATGTGTCTGGTAAAAGTTGAATTCAAAAGCAAGAAATTCACTAAATTGAAGAGAGGAGAAAAAAATTAAATCAATGATTTCCGCTTTCATTCCCCTCCATGCCAGGTTAAAGCACAAGCACTTGATTAAGTGGCTTATTTAAATCCTTACATAAGGCATCAATCACTTACCACACCATTAGCTGCTATGAAACAGTGTTCCAGAAATCTGAATAAACCTAGATTTGTCTGTTCTCAGTGCAGATTTCTTTGATGAAGGTTCATTACAGGAAAAATTAGAGCAGTACCTTCTATAGAGGTAACTGAACACATGACAATCCAGGGCCAGCAAAGCTTCTTTTTGCAGATCCAGGACTAGATGTTCTGACAGAATCCTACTTTAAATGTCTCTACAAAGTTTTTCTCTCATCAGGCTAAGCTTTCTGCTACGGCATCCTACTGATTTTGCAATGTAAGTTCAGACCTTTTACGGTGCTAGAACCATAATTTCCATTTCAGCAATAAACCAAGCCAGCAGTAGTCTGTTCCAGAAATGTCACCCTTGATGCTACCACTCTGCTACCACTCTACTGGTACCAATACAGAAACTCTTCCACACTCCAAACATGGTTTTGAAGCCTGGTCTGACTCCCTGTCCTTTAGGTCTAGGAAAAGGATGGGAAACAAAGTATTCTTAGTGTTGCCTACTGTACGCAATTGTCTAAGGGGTCAGCAGAGGTAAAAAACAGGCAGCTTACAGCACCCAGGAATAGGGATCTGCATTTTTGATAATCCAGTTGTTTACAGTCAATGAAGAAAACTGGGCACTCCCATGGGAAGCTGCACACACTGCAGTATTGCTCCTGCCTCTGGCTGCAAGAAGACTTAGGGGGCTGCTAAAAGCATCAGTTACAAAAAAAAGACTTGCCATGTGTAGGATTAGTTGGCCCTAGAATGCACCAGTCCTCTCAGCTGTAATCCCTCTCCCACAGCTCCAGTGGGATTAATTTCTCTTCTCCTTTTGGTTTCATTGCTGCAGACAAAATAGAGCCACACTAACTCCTTCAAAAAAAACCCTTTGCATTTAGTGACACTGATCTCACAGCATCTGGTGTCACATACTTCTATATGGGGTCTGTGCTCCAACACATCAGTGGAGATAACACCCTCTGGAATATGCTTCCAGGAAAAATCCTTCCCTCAGTATTTCAGGTGCCTGATTCCTTCGAGTAATTTGATGCCTAAAGCAGAGGATAGAAACAATTTCTTCCAGCATCCTCCCCTGCTCCAAGCACATAAAAATAAGCTTCTTCAGCAGACTACAGAGACTTACTTCAGAGGAATTCATAATTTTAAAAACCTTTACCAAGGTCTAAGCAGAGTCACCTGCCCAGCAAAATGGGCTGAAATCTCATTTACCATACAGTTTACTAAGAAAAAACAGCAGAGCCTGGCCTAAGTATTCCATCAGATTTTAACACGTTGTTCTGAACTGCAGATCACTGCCTGTAAGCTACAGGGCTCCGAGTTACAAGTTTTGGTCCTACACTTAACATCTGTGAAGTCTCCAGGTTCTTTCAGGTGCATACAGCCCTTGGGGCAAAGCAAAGAAAGAGGCATATAACTCATTAAGAACCTGAGTTACTTTCAACTCACTGCACAACTGTTCTGTGTGAAGTGTGAGAGTTTTAAGCCTTTTTGACTCTCATGCACAGGAACACAAAGCAACAGCCTGTCACAAACTGGAAAGGGCAACACACCTGAAGCACTGAAAACAGCCAAACCCAACAAGACAGGAGATACCGGTAAAATGAACTTTATTTTAAAGCTCATTAAAAAGCGTCACAATAACACTAACAGAATTAGCATTTCCTTCACTTTATGTACCCCACATGAAAAATGTATTGTTTAGCAAGAGATGAAACGTAAGCGTTTCTGCATGCTACTAACACATTTCACCATCTTATCTTGTAAGTGCTTTGGACTGCAATAATCAAAAGCCTTAGAACAGAAGGATTTCTTCTGAAAAGTCCTTATGAATGGGACAGACACTGGCTTTTACTGACATACCCAATTAGATGTCCAGACAAAAGAAAACTACCTTGGCATCTACAAATGCCTACGAAGGTGTCGATTACAACCTTTTGAAGGAGCAGTATATTTCAGAGCAAGGGCTTCTTTTCATCTTTAGTGATGCAAATGGTTAAATACTGCACAGAAGCTTAGTATGAACTCACAATTCCACAGGAATCTGAAAGTTACCAAGGCAATTTTCCTTTTAGGATAGTCATGACCAACACTATTACTATTCTTTCTCCCATAACACAACATATCCCAGACAAGTCTTAAGAAAGAAATATAAATAGTTCCCAAAACAATGCATTCCCACCCCCCTCGTCACATACAACAGCAAAAATATCTTCTGTCATGGGATGAAATAACTTGCTGCAAGTGCAGTGGTTTAGTCCAAGTCCATGCTAATGGTGTTTTGATCACTCGGATGACATTCGCCATTTTGTTGGGGCATTTCAGAATTTTTGTCATCTTCTCCCATGTCTTCAGTTTTATAATCACTCCGTTCGTTTAATGGGTTTTCTTCCTTAGGAGAATCAACTTTTGGTTTTGGCTGTGTCACAACAGGCTCACAGACATTGTTTAACTCCTAAAAGAAACAAAAAAGATGTGGTCAGAATATGTACTGTAAGGACCCACCAGCTTCACTAGTGTGAAGAGTCTTGTGCCCAAAAGACTGTCTGAAACTTGCTCCTGTATTTGTTTCCTGAGTCCAAACTGACAAGTACTTATTGTACCCTGAAATAAATGACCAGGTCTACTTTCTGAAGTTCTGTGGGCAAAGTTCTTCAACTTCATATTTTGGATTTCACGTGCATTTTTTTTCCAAGATTGTGTGCTTCTCAGTTACACTGAAAAACAACCCAAGTTTTGAGTTAAGGTGACTGAAAGACATAAAACATCAGTAAGCTCCACAGAATTGTATACAGTATAGTACAGCTCTTCTGCTCTCTACTGAATCTCCTTCTGTCCATACTTCTTAACTACCCTTTAAGAACACTGGAGCAGCAGGTTGAAATCGGGGGAGATTGAGGGGGACAGCTATCAGTCTAGCCTTAGCACCAGCCTCTAAAGCTAGCTTCTTATGGTACGTACCTGTAGCTTTGCCTTTATTTCACTTGAATGCACAGCCGGATCCTGATCCAAGCTCTTCTTAGCCTGTGCACTCACAGCATTATTCATCCACTCTACCACTTCACTAACACACTTCTCTACTTTCGTCATTTCCATTTCGTCAATATGGATGTATTTCTCATCCTGCCCAAACACAAACATTTTGTACTGGTTAATAATGGTCAAGTTTACCGTCATCAAGTTATGCAAGACTATCCCAATTAATTACAACTTATCATATTTATTGATTTTCAAAATGAATAGAAGTTAACAACAAGCCAGATCTGTTACAGCAAAAGACAACAAGACAGACAGATGTCAAAAAGTCTCCTTTGCCCAATAATCAAACAAGAAATCTAGCTCACAGAGGGAACAGAGGCTTCAAACAGGTCACACAAAATCTAACATTCCTAACAGGGTTGATGGAAAACCATCTCCTCCCTCCCAGAGAGTCTTACATGGGCCCAAGGCCCAGTGCGATTCTGCTGTACACAGATAAGGAGAGGATCAGCTATGCAACTTTAGACGCACTCCCTACAATGCCAGTTACACATTTAACTGATACCAGGAGAAGGACCTACCCAGCAACACAATCTGTGATTTTAATTAAGGATTCTAGCTATGGATTTAATTCTTAAACATATTATTTCCAATGATGCTAGTTATTTCAAGACTAATACTACTGAAGGACTTCACTTAATAATGGCAATTTTGTAATCTACAGCTGTGAACATAATTGTTTCTGATGCAAGTCTCAATCTCAAACTGAATTAGCCTGAGTTTTCAGCTGTCGTATTAAAACTCTAAGTTGGAACTCAAGGATTAAATTTCGAAAAGGCAGGAATGCTTATTAAGAAAGTAGTCTTCAAATATCAATGGCAGAAAACGCCCAATCACTGATATGTATTAAAAAAATGTATATGTTTTGGTTTATCCTGAGTAGCTTTTACACTAATGCTTCTCACCATGGCACAATTCTCATTCCCAAAAGAACTGCAAGACCACATTGCTAAAAATGTTAGATTAGCTTTTAAAAGGTCAAGAGAATCAGACCACAATCTAACTCTCACTCTTTATAAGATGTCCTTTCTGACCCAAGAACTTCAAGAAGCATCAAGCAACTAAAAATGACGCACTATGTGAGACTTTTTGAGTACTGGGAAACATTTCCAGTGTTCAGTTTGTGACCTATATAACAGTAGATCGCAGCTCATCTGAAAGCTAATTTGAAGCCTCTGCCAGCTGGTGAGCCTCAGTAAAACATTATGTGGTAGAAGAAAGGTACTTTGAGGCCACTTACTTTATTCCTGAATTCCCCAGCTATCATGGCATAATACTGGAGCCTGCGTCCCAGTTCTTCTAACAGCTTTGGTCGTTCTTCTGCTTCTTGATAGCGCATTTCAATTGGAGTACCTAATTTCTAGAAAAAGCAATTCCTATGTGTCATGCGATCAACAACATCTTGTGTGATATTTTAGAAATTTTGCAGTTTGGGCATACTAACAGACCTACCTTCAAATCTTCTAACTTGTCTACATACACCTGCTTAGCTTCATCCTCACCTTCTTCATACAGCCAGCCTTCAGTCTCTGTTAGGAGCGCAGAGAACCCCTGCAGATCCTATGTATCAATACAATTCAACATGTCAAACACCATAATATGCACCAATTGACTGTGTTTGGACACTCATACATATACACATTAATTCTTATCCTCCTACATAAAAAATTTTATTACTACTGCAGCTTTTGCCTAATCAAGTCATCTAAACCACACCAGCTTCTGAACTGGGAAACACACATCTCTGACACCAGTAGCATTTATAGCCCTTAGTCCTTGATTATGCCAATGCTTAGGGTGCAGCTTTAATTCATATTTTTGGTTATGGATACAGCGACACAGCTTCTTCTAGTCACTGACTTTATCTGGAATCAAAACTTTACTCCATTTGTGACAAAATTATTTTCAGGGATATGTACTATTTGCTAAGCCTGAACCTAATACTGGATCAGTCCCAGCCACCATTCAAATGAGTTAGTTTTCAGCTATTTCCAGGGTGGCTGTAAGAAAGCTTGATGAAGGAATACAGAACAGATATTTAGTATCAGTAATTTCAGAGAAGCTCGTGAAACCATTACCTACCTTTTCACAAACAAACTTTTCATATGGTCCAGACAACTTGTCCCTGAACTCATACACATATTCCTCCACTGCATTCTTTGCATCATTTCTTTCTTTCTCCAGTTTATCTTGCATAATCATCTTTCCCTGTACAACCACAGAAAATATTTTAATTAAAAAATACCTATGTTGAAGCAGCATTCTACGAAGTGCAGCTCCTGTAAAACACCACAATCTCCCAGAGGCCTTGGCGCACACAACTGCTGGAATTGTCATTGCTACAGCGTGGACTCACCTGAAGAAACGGGATTCACTTCCCTACATTAGAAGTCAAACCAATCTGTGATGTCATTCCATGTATCAGTGCTCTAATACTGTCACTATAAACAACACGTCAATCTTTCTGACTAACATTTGTCAGTTATGTGTTAAAATCGGATTGCATATTAGCTCACTAAGTCATTTGAGTTCACACTTCGAGGTAACAGTAAAAGATTAGAGGTTACCTTAAAAAACAGATGAATGGTTAATAACTGCAATCAAGAAGGCAGTCTAAACCACACTAACTCACCTCTGTTTCAATATACATATTGAGGAGATCTTTTCCTAACTGCCAAACCAAGTTAGCTTCAATAGGTAGTTCCACATTCTTCACTTTTATCTTGGGTTTTTTAGCTTCAGGGGGCTGATCACCTTTCCTCTCATTTGTCTGAGTTGGAAAGAACAAAAATAAGATCATTTTCCTGAGTTCCTTCAGATGAAGTAGCACTATGATGAAAGAAACATCCACAGGCAGAACATGCAGAGATGTTCTGTGTTTTCAGAATCTTCAAAATGTACTTGTGAAGCACTTTCCCTTCAGGTATTCCATCTCCTATCCGAGTCTGCTTACAGTCTATTTCATGGACAGTAAGTACTGAGCTAGAAGGACACTTCTCCAATACATGATGTACTTGCAGGTTTTCCAAAGTGCTCAGCTGTAGCTTAGCACTTCACTGGTGATGCTGACAGTGGCAAAATTTTAACCCAAAACAATTTTCACTGTATACAGATGAAAGAGCAAACTACTAGAAATACCATGCAGACATGTATTTTTCACATAGGTCTATGAATTCCTGATCCTGGCTTCTCACAGATTGGCCTCTAACAACCATTCAACAAATTGAAATGCCTGCAACCCAAACAAATTAGCTGTACAGCACTGCATAGAAATGAGGAAGTGGTAGAGAGACTTTAAAGCATCCTTTTGCAAACTCTTTACAAAACTCATCACAAGATACATACACTATTTTTCACAATAGAAAAGGTATAAAAATTAAAAAGGTTCCAAGCACCAAGTTCCTTACTTTTTCCTGGAATATGTTACCATTTAAAATGCCACCATTGTAGAGCATAACATTTTCAACAGAGTTAAAGGGTCACTCACTTTCTTGACATCTGGGATTTTGTTTTCTTCAGAGGGAGGTTCTGATGAAGGGGGAGACTGTGACGTTTGCTGACCATCAGTTTGTACCTGGGGCTGTGTTCCAGCCTCACTGTTCTCTTGCTGGATATTTTTCTGAAATGAAAGCCCAGGCACAAAGGATGTAGAAGGCATGTGCACTTGTATTTAATAAAAGTTACAGGGCACTTCACTTCTAATGCATGTACTGTACAAAGTGCCCTACAAAGCATTCTGTGCACACACAGAAACACACACGTTTTAATGGAGATACAGGCTAGGTGCAAGTTCAGAAGGACTTAGTGAAAATGCTACCAGTGCCAGGCTTGCAGCATAGTACTTGTGTGTGTGCATGTTACCACTTTCTCTTACAAAAAGTAGCTTTTATTCTATTGAATCATAGCTTTTAAGTTCCGCCCCCCCTCAGAAAACTACTAAAATATCAAGTGCACCAAAACAATCCAGTTTTCCCTTACACAAAAAAGTTTCAAAAATTTATTAAGACAAAGGATTACACACAAATCCTTTTAACACAGAACACCAACAGCTAATAATCCAAACCAAGTTTTCTCATTTGGAACACACTGATAATAGTGGCAGCTTCGAGCAACCCCACCCGCTGCTACTTGGCACTTTGTCCCATAATTGTTTTGAAGTCCACCCACTTTTAAGACAGCACTGATTTTCTCCTGTTCTTAAAGACATTATATTTCCTGACAGCTATGCACATCTCAAAACAAAACTCATTCTGCTTCCTCAGAAGAATGTATTTTTCTTCCAGAGTATGTAACAGCAGAACCTACTTTCATCAGTAAGGACATTCACACACAAGAAAGGTCAACTTACATCACTTGCATTTTCAGTAGGCCTCTGATCCTGAGATTCCACTTCAGTCTCAACACCAACATCTTCACTCTCTTCACTTTTAACTGGTTCTACCATAGATGCAGTGGACACACTGAAAATGCCATGAGTATTGACACGGACTTTCACTTTGACTTTAGACTTCTCTCCATCTTTTTGGGCTGCCACATTCTGGATAACATACCTACCTAAAACCAAAAGAATCAATACTCACACAATGGAATTAAATAAATAATATTAGAGCCAGGAAAACACCTCCCTCTTTCAGAGAGGACACATTTTCTTAACATTTGATGAAGCCTCTGTACTAATCTCATCAACCCCAAAAATGAAATGAATATCACAAAAACCAAAGAGTACACTGCTTTTCAGCCAACTTTACCTTACAAGTCAATAGGGAGAATGTTTATTTTCATCATCTAGGGTAGGTTCTCCTGCCTCTAGTAGTCTACAGTAAAAGGAAGTAGAAAAAGCAAAAGCTCACTCCCTCTTGTGTTACCTGTGATGCTATCATGGGATGAAAGAAAACTACACAAAGATTTAAGCCAATGCCAGTGCTAAGTGGTACGTCTTTTTAAGACAAGTTACTGGCCAACATAGAAACAGTATTTCTAGAAGTGTTCTTTTCAGCTTCTAACATCCATCTAAGTCTGCAATTACCATTTACTCTAGGACAGAATGTAATTATTTTTTAACTCCTATAATACTTGAAACAAGTATTCTGAAACTAAAACAGACAGACTAACGGCATATGAAGAATAACGTTTCGTTCACATTAAGAACAGACATATTTTTCTTGTCTACTACATTGTTTATGTGTATCACCAAAACAGTGAACTGGAGATTACCATGCTTGTACAGCTGCAAACTACCAGTTCACTGATTTCATCACAGGCTGCCTATACACATGCTCACATACACACACCATTCCTTCATCAATAGATCTAAACCACATACATACAAGCTTTTACCTGCTTACTTTGCAGGCTAAAGAATGTAATCTCCCCTCTCTTGTAAATCCAGTAATACTGGAGGTGTAACCTGTCCTCCCTTTCGGTTGTCTCATCAGAACTACAGACTTGCCCATTAGGACTACTAACAATTCTGTTCTGAGGAAAGAGTTAATCAGTGAGCCAAAACCAGTCCAATTTTCAGTTCTGTTCTTACCAGTCTGTAGAACAGCAGTTAAACATCTGCTCGTTTGTTAAAGCCATATAAATTGAACACTTACAAATCCCACTATCAGTCTTTATGGTAAGAATTAAGATGAAAAGAAGTCGTCTGCTTCTGTAACTACAAAATATTGTGATAGTTTAAGACACATGGTATTTGAACTTTGACTCTCAATGAAACAACCACATAAGTTACTTTGAAGGAGAGAAAACAACCGATGATTTCTCTTAGGATAATAGATTTTTGTAACTTTGTAGTGCATTGGGGATTAGCTGAAATATTGGTAAATCAGAGATGTTTTTTGCCCTATATATTCTCCCATAGATTTTAACAATATTTATAAAGTTTATCTTTAACACTAAAATTCTAGCAATGCTGTATTAGGACAGCTGTATTGACCAATACTTAACCAAGCTTTGTCATTTCTTCTACCACTTTGAAAAAAAAGTTTAGCTTCCTAACAAAACCAAGCAATTACTTCACAACCAGTAATAGCTTTATCTTAATTTTGCATGCAAACATACAACATTTAATTGCATGCTTAGAACAAGACCAATTATTTAATTGGCCTGTCTTTACCATCACAATCTTCTAACCACGTTGTAAACTCCATGTCAAAACTCGGTCAATGTTGTAATTTGTCAAAAAGGAAAGATCTGCTTATAAATGTTACCTAGACATTTCAAATCAATACTGTAGTCTTGTAGCTGCCACTATTTCAGGCTGCCTTGATTAAAACTTATTCAGCATTGTGTCAAACCCAGAAAGCATATGCAAAAAGAACAACTAGTTACCCAACATGTGTTTAAGTTCTCTGTATGCAGGAGATATTTTTCTAGTACTCCCAGCTTGCTTCAGAAAAAAGCAGAAAAGAATAAAAAAGTTTAAAAGTTATCTTTCACAGTGATAGCCCCATTCTAGTCCTGGGCATTCAGCTCCAGTTTCCCCTCATTTCTTCATTAGGCTGAAGCAGCTTTAGAAGCTAGAAAAATAAAAACTCCAAATTCAGTTACCTACGGAACAGAGAATGGAAAATTGAGTCCTCTAGACACAAAACCCTAAATTTGTGTCATATAACCATACTGTAACACACTACAGTTACCAAACTGATTCAAGACCAAACAATGTGAGAACACCATTTCCAGGACAATTGCTTACCAATTTTTGACTCGGGATATGGGACTCCATTAGGATCAGAATAAAAAGCTTCTAACTCAAATGGACCTTTCCTATAGAACGTAAGAACCTTGGAGAAAGGTGCTGGATGATTTCTGCTGAACACCTCATGAACCCTATAATAAAGAGAAAAATATCACTTTTAGCAGAGTATTTGAGCTGAAAGGCTTTGATCTAGGGTCTGAACTCCTCAAAGAAATGTCACCACATTGACGTATTTACCCTTCTGATCAATTCCAAGAAAGATACTTTGCTACTGTACTGTAAGGAAAAAGAAACCCACTTGCGTACTGTAATGGGAAATTGTCCTATTCCACTAATTCTGAGTCTCAGAAGCAAGTAAGTTTAGATGTAGGTGGCAATTCAGTGACAGACTATCAGCAGACCTCCAAAATTTGTTTCCTGCAAAGACATTATCCTGAGCTTGGAATAGCATAATTCAAAATCGTAATTTGCACCCTTCCTCAGTTAGTCTCAAAAGGCTAATTATAGCCCTGTTCATTCCCTACTCATTTACTTTCTGTGGCTTAGCTGAGAACCCTGACACCAGATTATTATTCATTCCTTGATATGACAGAAAGACAGCCCACTTTATTTTATGTTCCTCCTCTAGGGTCTGTCCGCTATTACAGCAGCCTGATTCTAATTTCCAGCTAAGTTTTGTCTCCTAACTGCAGAAGGATGTCATCTAATAACCTAAATGTGAGAAAAGAGCTTTACCAAGAATGTGAACGCACAGGATGTTCTCAGAAGCATGTGACAGAACAACTAGATTCTGCTTCTCCAGAGAAGATAGTCAAATAAGAAAAGGCTGAATTACAAAGAACATGAGCAAGGTATGAACAGGTCCCTGTAGAACTCTGTACTTCCCAGAAGTTAAACTTGGACATCTTTACATTCTAGACAGCAACTGCATTTCCCACAGGCATGGCACAGTAGCAGAGAGGTTGGAGTCTTAAGACACTGCAATTGCAAGATTTTTCTCTTACAAAACTTTAAGAGTTAAATCCTTATTTCTGTTCTCAGCCAGATAAATAGCATCTATGTAACATCACAGTATTTACATAGAGCATAATGTTCTTACTAAAGCAAGAATCCAGACAGGTGATCGGAACACCTTGAATAAAAAAAGCCAGAAAGGGAAGTGAGATACAGCAGCTGCTCTAGCTCATTTTGTATTCTAAAACCTAACAACCGGATAAGGGCAATGCAAGACAGAATATTAGTTGGTAGCTCACTCAATCATATCTTTTTTAATCCTTATTTTTTAATATATGAGGATTTATGGTTAAAATTTCAGCACCTCCCTTTACTTTACCTCCCTTGTCAATCATCACAGCCTACAGGTTTTCGGCATCAGAACACCAAGATCCTAATTCAAATGCAACTAAGAACATTATCTTTGAATTATGAAGGCCAAAAGCTTCACAGAACTGAGTTTGAGCTACCTACCCTTCAGTGTCCTCTGCTTCTGTGTTCCACAACAGAGATATTGGGAACGGCGTAGCATCCGTCACAGAGAATTCCCTCACTTTAAACGCTGGAGAAAGAATTGCGCACTAAACAAAACACAGACATGCATTAAAGTTGGTTAACTGCTCTGCTCCAACCGCCCGAGACAGCTAAACATCTTTGAAGAAGATATGTGAACTGTGTTGACTTTACTAAAACAGAGCTAGGCGAATTGCTTGATTTCAGTGGAGTATGGCAAGAAAACAAAAATCTCATACTGAAGCTTTTTTACCTTTTGGGTTAGTGGGACTTTTAGCCTTTTCACCACAGTTTGTGAAAAAAGGTAACAGTCTAAATGAGTATCAGGACTGTAAAGAACAGAAGTGCTACATCACTTAGGCCTAAAAGAAGTGGGGTTTATCTTACAGGTCCTGCTTCTTTCCTTGGAGACAAATGATTGCTAGTGATGGAAAGCAATTTGTGAGATGGGCTAAAGAAGTCAAAGAAGAGAGGGTGAAATAGGAGAATAAGGAAAGGAGAAAAGGAAGGCAGCAGAATAAGTGATTTACTTGTAAAACACTTCTCTAGTTGGAAACTGTAAAAGTATAGGGGAGACAGAAGACTGTTTCACATTGATGGAAAGTTGGATACCAGAAAATGCAAACTTGCAATATTTTGGGGTCTCCATAGATACTTCTTATACACTTTGTTCATTAATACATCTTCCCTCAGCTTGACAGTGACTTAAACTTCTCATTAATGAACTCTACATCCTGTTCTTTTGAAGAGTGGATTGCTTACAGGACACACCCAGCACAAGCACTTTCAGTGAAGTATGGCACCACAGAGGAGTACTCTGGACTTTTTAAACAGCAGTCCCATAAAAAGACCCAGTGAACATGTATGTTCCCTTGTGTGCTTTAAAGTGGACCACTTCTGCCAATTCTCACAACTGCTTGGCTAATTCTTCAAAAACATGCTCTCAAGAAATGCAACTTTTCAGTTTATCAGGTATTGTCAGTACTATACCTGCAGAGCACAGCCTCTAGCTATGGCTTCATCTGCATTCAGTGTAGTACTGACATCTTTACCAAAGAATTTAGCAATCCTCTCTTTGACAGCAGGAATGCGAGTTGCTCCTCCTACAATCTCTACAGCAGTCACATCTTCCACTTTAAGTTGTGTTTGTTCCATTAACAAAAGCAGAGGCACCTCTATCCTTTGAAGCAGGTCAGCACACAATTCTTCAAATTGTGACCTAAGAAAAGAAATGGATTAACCAAAGAATGCCTGTACCACAGCTAAGCCTTCCCAGTATTCTTGTTTCCAAACTGATGCTGACCAGGTTTGTTAAGAACACTGCAAAGAGACTTAAAGCTAAACCCTGTGAGTAGGCTGAAACAACCATAGAGAACGTAGTAGATGAACAGTTGCTTACAGATTTTCCTATGCTGCTATAAGTGTAGTTAAATAAGATACAGGTACTGTTTGGGCAGGTGCTATACATTTGCCTCTCAGCACAGGTTACAGATAACAATACAGAAGACATTGGTACTTCCTTTACAATGAAAAACTGTTGCCTAAATACTGGAGGGAAGTAAAAAAGCCCCACTGCTCTGCTCTCTTGGCAGCAGTTACAGGACTAGCACTGACTACAAATTAAATTGTGCCTGTGTGTGCAAAAGACACACACACAGACTTCGTTTACACTCACACCATAAAGTCATCCCCCACAAGCACTGCTTCTGTCCTCCATTTTTCTGCCAATATCCACAGTACAGTAAGAACAAAAAAAGGAACAAAGCTTCAACTGTGGAAGAGCAGTATGGGACTTAGGTTACCTAAGATATACAGGTGGCCTAAATATACAGACTGCCCCCCCATCTGCTTTGCATGCATCCGTCCACTGTTTTAAGAATGTGTCATTCTACAAAAAGAACCCAAGCTTCTTATACATGCATTATTACACCAAGAAATTGCTCACATAGCTGAACATTACATTTCACAGCCTTAGTTATCCTAGTATTACAAAAATGCCACAGCTACTCAGCACTTGCACTTCATTTTATCACTGTTAAGTTTCTTTCAGAAACACTTGTTCAAGAAGTATGACCACCAAAGCAACAGCCTGTCTTGTACAGAACTCACCTGTTCATTTTCCCAGATACATCAGTATCATTCATGAAACACTCAATATTCAGGGGAATGTCTGTGCTATTTGAACTCATTAGTTTCTTCAGCTTCTCACATTCCTGATACAGACGAAGAAGAGCTCGAACTTTTGCTTTTGGATCCAGTTTGTACTTTGCTTTTATTTCTGCACAAAAGTAATCTACTAACTTTCCATCAAAGTTTCTTCCACCTAGGAAAGGGTCAAATGCTGTGCCAAGTACCTGGTTTGAAAGAACACCATTATTCAGTCTTACACTCAGTAGAAATCAAATAGAATAGCAGTTTTCCAGTATCAGCAAGCCTTTGCTTCAAAAAGGGCTAGGGAGGAGTCAATATTCCAACGCACAGGCTCAAGCATTTCAATCAACCACATCAGCCAAAAATTGCTCTTCACTTTTACAGTGGAAGTAAGACCAAGTAACTAGGTGACAATCCTAAGCATTCACCATTTTAATCCACGCCTACATCCATTTAGATAAAACTGTTTTAATTTGTTTTATATCTTACACTGGTGTACTGCAAGGAATTGCCTCTATTTGAAGCCATTCTAATGAAGTGAAGGACACACATAAAATCTTTTACCTTTCAACTCTTTGTCATTTCCCACACATTAAATGATTTCAGAATTTTAAAAACAATGCAGATTTACAAACTATTTTATTCTAATGTCTCAAACTTTTATTTTCATATGATCTTACTACCTTTAGTTTACTCTTGTTGAATGCACAGGCCGATACTTGAAATGCAGAATGTCCCATATCAACAAATACAACTATCCGTGGCTTCTCTTCAGGAGCTGGAAGGTCTTGCTTATAAATTCCGTAATTCAGAGCCACTGCAAAGCAAGTGTCAGATACTATCAATGCAATCTCTAGTGAGTCTCCAATTGCATACCATTCCACCCCTGTGAACGTTAAGCTACAGCATCAAGAGTAGCAAGACAAATTCAGACATACACCTATGCAAAGTCTTGCCTACACAGAAGCTTTATTCCATTAACACATGTTGTAGGATCTGAGAAGCAAAAATCCCTTCCTCAGTCACGTATATGCTCTAAGTGTTTAGGCATGCAAAGCTAAGCAGCAAGAACCCTTTTTGGGGGTTTTCTACTTTGATCTGTTTATTAACTACTCAGATTTTAGCTTTGCACAGAAATCAAAAACACAGAGCATCTTTACAACAAAACCAAAACCTATTTTTGTATTTACAAGGAGTGTTCACCAGACATGAAGGTTTTGCCTGAGAATGGTATAAATGGTCAGCAGAGCCTGCAAAAAGGAAGAATCTCAGTCTATACAGAACACTAGGCAGGGACAGTTTGTGAAGCGCATCAAAAGTGTAAAACAGAAGCCAGTGGAGCATGTAAACACAGGATGAAGTCAAAGAACAGAACACAGTTTTGCAGCAGCATTGATTCTGGATGGATAGCAGTGTCAAAGCTAGGCAAGAGGCTAATGCGGTAACTGAAGATAAATAAAAGCCTAGAGTCTTGGCTACATAGCTACATAGAAAAGGCTCAGATTTTGGCCAAGACACAATGTGCAAGAATGTATATTTGCATATGACGAAAAAAAATTCCAAGATGAAGATAATAGCCAAGATACTAAACAGATTATCAGGCAAGATAATTGGAGCATTAGAGAAGATGGTAAGGAAGGCCAGGAATACATGCTCTGAAGAGCAACGTTTTGTAGTTACACTGACATATTCTCACTTGATGAGAAAGCGACAGCGACTCCCTCTCTCACATCAACAGCAGTAGTTCCAGACCATCTGGAACAAGTACAGCCAAGTTTCCCACTGATCAGAGACTTGAGATTTATGGATTCTGGTGTCTAATAAAGTTCCCCTGCAGCTGGTGCACTCATTCTCATCTGTGTGGATTCTTTGGGGTCTATAAAAACCCAATACCGGCACTCATTAATCCCTCCCACAAGCAGTCATTAAGAGGTGGTTAATTAAAAACAGGAATTCTTTCATGATCCTCGAAATCTAAATTTGATTGAAATTGAGTATTGGTCTGTTTATCCACATAACATTTGTATTTTTGAGCCAACTGAACACATTGCCCTTGTTTGCAAGCTAAAAATAAATTTATGAACAAAAAAATGATAAACCATAACAGAATTTAACTTTTGTTTAAAAAAATAAAACTATTTTCCTTTTCTGCTCTACTATACCTCAGGACCCCTTCCCCAAAGATATAATCAAAGATCCTTACATTGAAAATATTAGGAAAACTTGGATAGTACTCAGCATTGCAAGCTAAAGAAAAGAACATTAGAAATGCTATGGGCTACACAGTAAAGAAAGGCTCCTGGTTCTGCTAAGTGGATGAAAGAACTATCTACTTTTCTGGGGACTGTTCATCGCAATGGCAAAGCTCATCAAGCTCCTTGCTAAAAAGTCCTGAAAAGCACTCATGGTTCTTGCAGAGCCAAAAACTAGGCTTATGTGACTACTTCTGCTTTAATACAGAAAGGGGTTGGAAAGGTATTCTTTTTTGACTGCTAAGGTTGGAAAATACTTTTTTGACTGCTAAACCAACTTTGGCTTTACGGATACAAAGCTTCTTCATACACATTTTGAAAATGGAATTTGAAGGTTAAAAGTTGAGGGTTGGATATTCGTCCTTCCTCCTTCTCTCTCCACACTCACCCAAGATGCACAAGCCCTGTAACTCAGAAGAATCCAGGCACACGGGACAAAGTGTACCTACTGTGGGGTCCACACTTGCCCAGCTCAAGAATTCACACTACCACACATTCTACAGCACTCTGCTATATAAACAAAGAATTAAGCTAAAGCTACATGACAAATATGCATCTATAGCTTCTGCAATGATATGGTCAGATCTACTCTTCATTAGGTGCAAATATAATTGTACAATGTGAAGATCACAATACTGATGAAATAACTCCATGTACTAGAAATCCTATATATTACCATGTACATACTCTATCTGAAACTGATTCTGGAAAAACATTTTAAGATACTACTCCATCAACGCATATTTAAGACTTTACTCCTTAAAAAAATAAAATAAAATTTAAAAGCATGAATCCAGCTGGTGTGCACCAAAAACGCTCACATGGAATGTCCTCCCAAAGTAAACTCTTCACTACTAACTAATGTGGGCAGTGGGAGCAGAAAAGTAATTTGTCTTCTGGTACAGACCTCTACTTCCCAGCCCATCCCCCAGGAAGCAAGCACTAGTTAAGCCATTTAAAAAACATGGAACAAATGCGCTCTCAAATGCAAACAGAAAAACACAGGAAGACAGGGTAAGAATGCTTGTTTTAAGAAAGACCAAAATAAACTCTTGGTTCTGCCAATGTGTATTTAGAGTTCCGAACAGATTAGCAAGGAAAATTACTTGCCTCTGTGTGTGTGTTTTAAAGGCACAATTGCACTGACAAAAGCCTTGGGAATTATGAAGTGTTGACACTTCATCAAGGAGCTTCCTTTCAGTGTCTAAATCCCACAATTGTGGATCATAAGGTTTCCTCCATGAAGTCTGGACAGTAAACTAAATAGACAAGTAGTCCAGGCACATGTGGTGACTCCTAAATTCTCAGGCAGATAACTACCACTAAGGCTTCATATCTTAAGACACCTTCACACAGAAGACATTAAAATGAAAGACTGTACATCAAAAGAAGTGCAATAAGTTTTTAAAAGGTTTTGTCTCATGACTGATCTTAAGTCAGCCCCGTTTCTTACAGTAACTAAATATACCCTCTATCACAACTTTCATTTTCAGAAACTGCTATTTTACCCTGCTTACCTGCTGTCATGTCATTCATTAGTCTAAGACAATTTAATCCCACAATCTGAGCTGCATCCAGAAGGGACCTCCTTTCAGCATCTGTGAAAAATGATGGAACCTGAAGAAAGCAGGTGAGAATGTGAAGTTACTTCCAGAAGATAAGACATTACACTGTTTATTTGAAAGTATCCATTTAAATATTTTATCTGTTCCTCCTCTTTGAGAAATACATTTGATCACTACAAGTCTTTTAACATGCAACTACTGTACTGAATAGAGACTTCAAATATTCTATTCAATCAAGCTGAGATGGAATTAAACTAGCATCAGCTAGTTTATATGAGCACACATTAGCAAGCAACAAGTAAGTTATTTGTATACAACTGCTAGGAACCTTAATTACTGGTGCAAAATAGGAAACCAGGTATTATGGAGACAGAGACTTGGAATAACCTTAATCAGAATTAGCAGATGTATTCCTGTTTACGAAAGTAAAGGGGAGGAAATACAGCAATATTACAGATGTGAGATGCAAAGGAATAAGGGATAATAGTAGAATCATTAAGGTTGGAAAAGACATCTTAAGATCATTGAGTCCAACCATCCACCCAACACCACCATGCCTATTAAACCATATCCCTCAGTGCCACATCTACACACTTCTTGAATACCTCCAGTGATGGAGACTCCATCACCTCCATGGGCAGCCTGTTCCAACACCTGACCACTCTTTCAGTAAAGAAATTTTTCCTAACATCTAATCTGAACCTTCCCTGGCACAACTTGAGGCCATGCCTCTCATCCTATCACTAGTTACTTGGGAGAAGAGACTAACACTTGCCTCACTACAACCTCCTTTCAGGCAGTTGTAGAGAGAAATAAGGCCCCCCCTCAGCCTCCTCTTCTCTAGACTAAACAGCCCCATCTCCCTCAGCTTCTCCTCATAAGACTTGATCTCCAGACCCTTCATCAGCCTCGCTGCTCTTCTCTGGACACACTCCAGCAACTCAATGTCCTTCTTGTAGTGAGGGGCCCAAAACTGAACACAGTATTTGAATGAATAAAGATAATCTGTTTTGGCCAAAATTACTTCAGGCAAGAAGTGGTAATAGATTCTGAAGGAATATGTTGATGAAAACTTGCTACAGATCTCTAGTAGTGGCATTGGATAGTGATCTCTGATGTCCTCAGGGACAAACTACATCATAAGAAGACACTAACTTTGCAGTTACGGACTGGAGAACAAATTCTTCTAACAGAACTAACTATTCCTAGACACAAGACAGGCTTGTTCAAAGAGTCATTGAGAACACACAGGCCAATCAGGCTTTGTAATGGAATGACTGTTTGTTACCTGAGCTGATTTTTCTGGGCAGTCATAAATTGAAAAATAAAAATTAACTTACTGAGATGAACATCAATGGTACAGAAACTAAGGTTTTCAGCTGCCAGAGGGCAACCTTTGATGAACAAAGGTGTCTTTACTGAGTAATTAGTGTGCTTAGTCATGGAAACAAGCTGTAGCAGAAGGGTATATACACCCTTCCCAGAAGGATTCCAGAAGTGTTCTGGGTCTAAAAGTTCACACATCTCCAAGAGAACAAGTTCATGAAGTGGGTCAGGGTCTGGAATACGGAAGCAGCCCTGGGATTTCTTTAAGTCAAAAAGCTCTAAAGCTAGTTAGGTTTAATCCCTTTGTAAGTGCTTATGCAGTGTTCTTTTTCACTCTACACGAATAGAAACAAAATGCCCTCAATAGCTGAAGTTAAAAGACATACTGTTCCTGTGCACTACAATTACTTACAGAAATAACACAGTCTGTTACTGGCTTTTTCAGGTTACTCTCTGCAGTCTCCTTTAATTTAGTCAATAACATAGCTGAAATCTGTTCCACACTGAAGATATGCTGCTCATCCATGTACATGACCTGGACAGAAGAAATAGGTAAAATTATTTCCTCCATTATTTCAACTGGAGGAAAAATTACTTACATTTAATGGTTTTTGATACACTGCTGACTAATACTCTTATCAATCATGACATGCTTCATTATTTCATTATAGAACTTTGCTTTACAGTTTAATTTCCCAGTTGAGTGTCTACAGAAACAATAATTCCATTTCCACAGGCTTCAATCATCAAGAACCATATCAACTCTATAGATGAAGGAAATGGCTAGGAAGTGATTTAAAAAGTGACACAAGTCTAAAATGTGACTCAGGCTAGACATGGTCACACAGCAGTATGCCAAAAAAAATAAAAACAGCTGTCAATCTTCAAACTACTGCCAACTGCAAAAAAATCCAGAATTATTTGCTGACTATTTTCCCCTGACCTTTTTATGTTTCTGCTCAAATATGTGAAGAGTCTCTGAAATGAAGAGCTGTGCAAGAACTGTTCACCTATGCACACAGAACAACTAAAAGCTTAAGAGGAATCACAGCAAAAAGTTTATTTGGTGGCCCCTTACCAAGAAGTTATTCTTGAATGACCATTTTTCTGTTTAATAGAACTATTGGTAATGATTAAGTGAAGGACCATGTTAGAATTGATTATTGAAGATAGCACTTGCCTTTTATTCACATCAGTCCAATTTGGGGAAAAATTAAGCATTTCAGTTTTCATACAAAAATTGTTCTCTAAACATCCCAGTCTTAATGAATCAATTCTTAAAGCTTTTTATGTGCAGTTAAATAGAAAAAAAAATCTAATTTTTTCTCCAAACACCCTGAGAACAAAGAAGAAATACCAAGTAGCACTGTTCTCCCAATATCAGACTTTCTTATACAGTAAAAGACTCCTACACACACTTTAATTAAAGGAAAATATTAATTTCTGTCTGAATTTATTCTTTAACCTCACCACTCACAAACAGCATAAGAAAAAGCCTCTTTTTGTAAAATCCTCTTTCATAAAGCTTTACTACTCTTCCAATCAGAATTCTTTCTAATGTGTAATCTCTTCTGTAATCTATCCACTATCTAGGCCTGATCTATACTGAAGCTTTGAGGCACCCGTTCAAGGTATGGAGAAAAGCTGCAAACTAAATGCAAAGCCCTAAGTTAGTATCTTCCTTAGTGAAGCTGCATCATCTGTTATGCCAGCAAGGCTTCATCATCAGTATTTTTATATACTTCTGTAAACTAATATGATGTTATTAACCTCACCTATTTAAGGAAAAGATGACCTTGTATCAGCATAGTCCTTGTAGCATAAGCAAGAGTCAAACCTCCAAGACGGTACAAACTGGTTTTTAACATCTGTTGCAAAGTAACTTATACCAGGCAGTCAATCCACTAAAGACAAACACGTCACTCATTTATAGTAATTATTTTAAGGAAGAGTTCCCACTAATTTGTAAGGCATTTGTAACCACACAATTAGGCTGTTGCAATGTATTCCACAGAAGAGCGACAGAAAGGTTAATACTTTGAAGTAAAACCATACGATCTCCTAATTATCTTAGCAGTTTTTCTGCCAGGATGTGAGCTGGATGTGCAATTCACCAACAGGAAAGCTCACATTTCAGCAATTACTCACACATGAACCTTTACTTGATAGTTTACATCCACTATTTAAAGATAAAGCTGTCTACTCATACAAGAGCTCTTTAAGAGAAAGGTTAAAGAAAATCTGTAGAGTAATTAAACTAAACCTATATTTTCATGACTAGGGGCCGAAATGTAAACTTTTAAGTTTAGCTATAAAACCCAAAAATATACACTACAAATTTACCTTTACTCCAACTCCACCATTCTTCATAGGAACCAAATCATAGCTCAACTTTTCTTTTTCTTTCTGAACAAAAGGATCATTAAATGCACGGCCATGGAATCTCTTGAAGTTAGATACTGTGTTGTGGGCATGAGTAATTTGCTGTAAAGAAATACAAGACATTTAGAAATACACTCTTACTCAGCCTGCAGTGGTCAGTGCTGTTCTGTATGCACCCAAGCATTGGTCAAGTTTTAAGACAACTGCTCACTCGTCACATCTGTTTCTATAACACCTGTAATTACTATTGGTACTTTACATCAACTCATTACTACAAAAGATTATATGAGTTAGAGACATAGATACTTACACACTTTTATATAAAAGTATTACAGAGATTATACAAGTACTTCTAAAACCATGAAGCAATCACATGAGCAATAACAGGATCTATAGCATCTACTACCTAATTTAGGCAGAATTCATACAATTAAAGATAGGAGCCAGCTTCACAGGTAGCTGCAACACCCATAAACTCGCACTCCAGTCCCAGCCACCTCAACCTCCAGCTGTTCACTTCAAACCCTATTACATTAAGTGCAAACAACTGTTTTTGAAGTCACTACAACAGCCTGAAAGAGATACTGCAAGTATCTCAGAGTAGAATGAATCCTGTTCTGTTGCAGAGAAAGTGTGCAAGGGCATTGTTCTCTCCAGAATAGATTCAGGCAGGGACCAACAGATTGCATAACTCAACTAATGAGCATACTCAGAAAGATTTGTAGCATTCACTGCCCCCAAAGGCAGGCATCAGTTTCTTACTGCACACAAAATTTTCCATCATGTAATTGAAAAATTTGAGCTATATTAGAAAACTACGCAACTATGCCAGTTCTCCAACAGAAAAGTTCCCTGACACAGAAGCAGGCCATACCCACACTGCTAAACAACAGCTTTAAGAAAGCTGGTGGGGGGAGGGAGAAAAACATGTCACACCCAAATTCCCTGCTGGGAATCATCCCTGGTTTATTCTAATAACCAAACAGTGCTCAGCAGTTATTACTAAGTGCATGAGTTAGTACAGGCAAAAAATCACACCAGGAACTGTTCTGGTACTTTAATGCAATAAAGTATTTAAGTTCCTGTGTCCAAGATTATTTCCCAGCAAGGTTTCATCTATTTGTATAGCCATACCCTCGGAGTACTTCAACAGTACATAATTCACAGCTGTATTGCCGAAGAACATAAGAGCAAAAGTTATTACCATGCAGTGGGCAGAGAAGCACAAATACTCTGGTAGCTTTTATAGCCTAATTTAGAATTAAGATCAGAGCCTTTTCTAAGAGAACAATCTTAAGATATTTTTAGCACAATTGTATGCCATTAGGTCTATAGCATCTTTTAATATCTTCCCACTTAGTCACAATTAAGAAAGCTGAGAATTATGGTCTGTTAACTAACATACCACTCATCTCCAATGTCACCAGACTTACCTAAAGGGAACATAAATTCTCTGAAAATTTGCTCCAACAGCATCTCGAGTGTTAAAGTAAGTAATCTGAGTATTATGAGCTCTCTTGCACATAATCACATTGTTCAAACCACCAGTCAAAAAGCATTTTTTTGGTGGGGTTTTTTTGTTTGAGTTTTTTAGTGTGTTTTTTTTAAACTAAGAAACCCCTTCAAATGAAAAGGATCCTTTTCCTCCTTGATTTAAGTAGCTATTACACCCTAAAAATATAACTCTGTTGTCCACATCAAGAAACATCCATATTTACAAGACAAACACAATTTACAGCTCAGGTGGCCAGCCAAACCAGACCAATTACAGCAAGAAAAATAAATGCTCTGAAATCTTTTATCATTTTAAGTCTCACATTCTTTTCCTATGGCAAAAATATTTAGTTTCAACTGCTAGGACAACTAAGCATGAAAGACAATAGAGTAACAACTTATAAAGGTTAGTCTGAAGGCAATTGAGGTCAAAGGTGTTCATCATTGCAAATATATGCCTTTAAATGCAATTCAAGAGACAGAATCTACTTCACTTTCAGCTTACTTCACATTTTCAACAGCATTTACTGGAATAATCTAACAATATTGAAACACACTCTAGTACATAGAATTCAGAGCACTTGCTGTTTTGAGCAACAACTCATTTCTGCACACTGATGAATCATACTAGTTTCTGTCTTGAAACAGTGAAAGCAGTCAAACAAAAGCAACGCTAAAAAGAAAATAGAGGAAAAAAACAGAAACATATGCATTTACTTTATTACTCCAGATGTTAACCTCTAACCAAGAGTGTACATGTGATTGCAAACACATAAGCTATTTGTACTGCCTTGTCTGTTCAAAATTTAGAGGGGAGCTATTACAGTGGGGGAAAAAGTGCCCATGAGGGCTCTCTCCCTGAAAACCCAGGGCAGCTCTTCCACCACATCCGCGAGCACAGCCTTGGTCTCCACCAGCAGCAGTTACATAACCGCCTACAGCACACCACCACACCTGCTCATTTGTTTAGCCATTACATTTAGTTATTCTGAGATTCATCAGAATTAAGCTCTCCTTTTAAATTGAAAGTTTTCTTCGTCAAAGTAGTATTTTCAATCTCCCAGAGCACCTCAATAAAAAAAACACCCAAAGAATTACATCTTCAAATCCACCTTTTGGATTAACCAAAGGTAGTAAGCTACCTAAACAGGTTTGCGAATTTAAGCCAAGACTCTCCCCAGGCACCTAATTATAGGAAACCACACACAGCACTTAAAACGTTCTCCTTCAGGCACAGGGAAAATCCCACACAGAAGCATTAGGAAAAGAAACCCGATGACCTTAAGCTGTTGGAAGAGCAACGTGTTCGACTGGAAAATATTAGCACTAACGAAAGAGAAATCAGCAGCATGCTAGAAAAAACACCCTGCGTTTCTCTGAAGGAAGCACGGCAGCATCGCGCAGCCTTTCTAAAATAAAAAGGCGTAACAAGGAAAATGAAGTTATTTGGTTTTAACTACAGAGAGCCAAGTCTGTGCACCCACCGGTACTCGAACGGTTTGCCCTGGGCGATCTACTGCCGTCCACAAACGGTGGGAAGCGACCTACCTGGTTTTTAGCCGAGACCCCGATAGCTCTGTTTTTGGATCCAAACGAAACCACCGATCTGAAAAGAACAACAGACTTCATCAGCTCCGTGCGGCCGGCGAACACGACCGCGGACTGTCGCGATACGCCTCCCGCCGCCGCGTTCCTCCAGCCCGCTCCGGCCAGGCCCTCGTCCCGGGCCCCGGGGTCCGTCTCGGCAGCGGTTTACGCGGGCAGCCGAGCGCGACGGAGCTCCCGGGTCCCGGCTGCGCCCTACCCCTCTGCGCCCGGCTGCGCGCAGCTTCACGGCCGCCTCCCACGTCCAGCCTGAGGTTTCCCACCCCCGTCCGACCGCGGGGCGAGGAGAGCCTGCGCCGGGGCGGCCATAAGAGCCCACCCCACCACAGAGAGAGAATGAGAGGGGGGGACGTCCCCCATTTAAACCACGCTGCCGCGGCGAGGATTCACCTGGCAACCGGGGGTCGCAGCTCGCCGAGAGCCTCCTCCCCACCCCCCCCCAGCCAGGGCCCGC
>Ga0065711_1004311_pt1 | contig 36818 bp, 21 predicted proteins | sample Hoacrofraction12_FD_59098 | JGI IMG/M metagenome (GOLD analysis project Ga0065711, IMG submission 59098) | Hoatzin crop microbial communities from Cojedes, Venezuela - Epithelial fraction 12 v2 (version 2) | ecosystem: Host-associated > Birds > Digestive system > Esophagus > Crop | place... | reverse complement strand
TCTTGAACTCTATCGGCAATTACTTATGATGTTTATTCATGTTATGGTACTTATTTAGCTGCATTAAGTATGCCGGGGATTGGAATTTCTCCTGCCAAGTCCTGCAAATGTGTCAAGGAAAAATCTCTGCACTGAACTCTGCCAGTGGAAAGTCAGAATAGACTGTGCTTGCATGATTTGCCCTCAAGCAAATATCTCCAGTGAAATGGAATTGTACAGCTTGCACATGGCAGTAAAACCTAGCAGAAAAGTGGAATTCAGTTTGCGTCTGTCTAAGGTGCTTCCATGACTCTCATCAGCACAGGACCTGCTAAATCTTAAATTTGCTTCCTTTTGAAATTTTCTTGTTACCTAGGGAAAGGTCATTATCCATAGTTACAAAACGAGCAAGTGAGGTGCAAAGCTTCAGGCCTTTTTTTTTTTAAGTAATGCAGATGTTTTGCTCATATGTGTTTTACTCTAAATTAGGCTTTCTTTGTACTTTTAAAAATCCTCCACATCTAATCTGTCTGGAGACAAAAATCAGTATGTTAGAGACAGGTACTTCGCCACTGAAGGCTTAAACAGTTGACTGTTGCTGGTAGACCACGCAGAGCATGTTAGACAGTGTCAGGAAAGGCAGACACACATAAAACTGTTTCTGCAGTTATGAGAGGTAAGGACTCCAGAACATGCATGTGTCTTTTCAAGCCTAATTTCTTCAGGGCTTTGTATGCTAAAGGCACAGCGAGGTGAAGGTGGGGAGACTTCTGGTAATTCAACTTTGGGTGTGGGAAGCTGTGATGTATCGTGCTCCCAGATTACAGACAGGTTTCTCCCATACCATAATTCCCCAACTGACTTGGTTGTCCAAGGCCATGGTGTGGATCTGCAAACACACACAGCATGGCCTTACTCAGGAGGGAGTGTAAAGCAGAAGCCACTGGTTCGAGTCTCAAGGCGTGAGACTTGTCTGTGTTGGTTCGTGATTTTGCATTGGTTCGTGCTAGATCTTTCCTTTAACTGGTGTAAAGGCACATGACTCTCAAAAAAATGCAAACATATCATTTACATGATGCATGACCTATAACATCACAGAAGTGACAGTAGATTTTCACTAGTACACAGGAAGAGAAAAACATGCTGCAACCTTTGAAAAATGGGAGGCCACTCTGAGTGTGTGAATTTAAATGTGTTCCCAGCACCTGAGATGTTGTTGATGAGGGAAGCAAATGAAATGAAGGTTTGGTTTAAATGAAAATGCAAGTGACTTCTCAGAGGATTCCTTTCACCTGATTTCTGTTCTAGAGAGACAATTCTCTTTTTCTTATTTCCAGCTATAAGCTTTTGTGGTTTGTATAATGTTCTCTGCTTCCTAATAACATCATTAATTCCCTGATGTTCTGCTATTAACATTCAGAACCCAACAGAGAAATTGGGAAGAAAGAAAAAAAGATGGCAACAGAGCACCAGAAAGCAGTAGTACCTTAGCACAGACTTTCTCTCAGATCGTCTCACATATTCGGTGTTTCCAGGACATGTACTCCACCTTGTAGCAGGGGTCTGTGAGAAAATGCAATCTACATCCTGCACCATCACCTTGTAACTCTTCAGTCAGTCCTTTCAGATATTTTAAGGTCAGTTTGTGGCACTGGAGAAGCACGATGATGATGTTTCTAAGGTCAGAATGAACATATATGTATATGTATTACACATGTATGTCTGACGAAATGCCAACATTTCCAATACAAATACATTGTTGACAAGTTTTTAAAGGAGAAGAGGTACACTCCATGGTTTTACTCTTTCACTGCAGGAGCTGTTTCAGCCTTCTGAAACCATTAATCCCCAAATGTGAGTGAGGCAAATGTGAGGTGGACAAAACTTCTTTCATCACATTTTGGTTTATGGCCTATCTTCTCCAGGAGAGGGAATGTCAAACCATCAGCAGCCCTTGTAGCTGCCCCAGATTACAGGCATCAATTTAACTGCAGCCTGTGTAGTCTGTCTTGGAGAGGGAAAGAACAGACAGAGAATTTTAAACCTTTTCCTTCAGCTGCATTTTAAGTTCTCATTTCCACTCCCCCACTAAGCCCATCACCAAATATAACCCTTATGAATCTGTGCCATTTGATTGACACTATTGGAGAAACTGACTGGCCTCAGTTAAAGTTTTAGATACATGTGAACCATGTAAGATGACTATAGCCTCTTCAAACTTACAGGATGAACCTCCTCATATCAGCGTCTATTTATGTGTCAATCAGCATTGGTTCATCCAGCACCATGATGATAGAATAAAAACTGATTAAATATATATATATATATATATACACAGATACATATATATACACACATACAGGTGGAAAATATGGTTATTACACCTGGGAGACTTGTGTTCAAAGTCACGCTCAAGCAGAAATCTGCACTTTTGTCATGGCCTCTCTTCTACCTCCTGAAATCTTGGCAGATTTAAAGGGTAAAGGAAAAAAAGTAAGCTGTAATGAGTGCAGGGAAGACTAACACAAAAAGCCACCAAGAAAAACAGAGTGAAGGTCTCTGTGCAAACCACATCCTTTGAAATATCTGCAGTGCAATCTTATGCCCTCAAATTTCATTATCCTATCTGGGGTGTGTGTGTGTCTCACTTCAGCTTATTCATTGAGGAATCCCCAAACGCGCTGCCATACACTTGGGAGGTTTGTGCGGGAGATAATTAAAAGGCGGGATAAAAATTTTCCTATGCAGTGAAGGAATGGTGAAAAAAGGATGGATTTTGGGGCTTTCTTTTTTCTGTAAAACTCTTTTCTGAAGTCAGTACCACTGCATTACTGAAAACAGCCATCAGACATGAAAAGAAATGGTCTCTCATTCCTGCCATTAAATCCCCAAATGTACTGTTGCTGTAATTGCGCTATATCAACACTTCCTGTGATAAATGGGTCCCAGCCGAAAGCCAGATATGTCCTTGAGCTGTGGGATTTATGGCTAGAAGACTACCTGTTGGCATCTCTGAAGTCCTCATTGATATTCAAGGTGAATTTTCTTTGACATGGGTGCAGCAGCTACATAGATTTCTGAGAAGGTTAGAATCTTAGAATCATAGAATCATAGAATGGTTTGGGTTGGAAGTGACCTTAAAGATCGTCTGGTTCCAACCCCCCTGCCATGAGTAGGGACATCTTCCACTAGACCAGGGTGCTCAGAGCTGGTGCCAAGCACATGGAGCTCCAATTTGTTTAAGTGCATGCAGTGAGTCATGCCCACCACACCAATGATACATATACTACAGCTATAATCCCTAATTCGCGCCGGGCGGTTCTTGCGGTTCCCAGTTTATCTATGGAAACAGTAAAAACATTTATGATACCCTGCTAGACTGGCATCCACCTGGAATCACACACAGGGAAATCACTGGTGGACAAAATCACACTCACTCACTCCAACATCTCCAAAACTGTGGATAAATCTCTGTCCTGAAGATTTTTGTTGGGATATTGGGAAAAGCATCTATACTGTGGGATTGTTCTGGCCAAGCCACTACTTTGGAAATGGGACTGATTGAACTAAATGTAGAGAAAGATTTTTGCAGCTGAATTAGCCACCAAAGACGAACTTTGCTCCCTTTGGAATAAATGAAGAGCTGGTCAATAGTTTAGATTATAATTCATTGCTTCCTAAAATAGAAGTATAAAATGGATCTGATTAATCACATCTAAAAGTGGCTGCTTCTCTTTGTTGACTATAAATGGAGCCCAGAGTGCCTGGCTTAGCAGTAGATGACTATGTCGTAGTTACCCAAAGCTAGGTGAGAGAAAGAGAACTTTAGATAATTTTGTTTATTTATTTTTAATGGACTATCCTTCCTCTTGAAGCTGTCTTTGGAAATAATCTCTCTTGCAGGAACTAAAAAATACCGTCTGTGAAAACCACGTCCATCACAAAGATGCAGTGTGTTGCATGTTGTACACACAAAGCCTGTGGCCGGGGTGCTCTCTGAATACTTGGAGAATTACTTTTTGTAAGTGGAAACTTTTACATGTCCACAAGACTAGGCAGGAACATTTTAAAAGCATTTCTTCTGTTCAGTGGCTGGCATAGGTCTTGACAGATCAGGACCACTATAAAATTTTGTGGATGTGGGTGATCCTTTTCTTTGTACAGCATTGTTCCTTTCAATGTAATCCAACACACTTTGCAAACTGATATTTAATCTATGAGAGAATAATTCTCATTTCCTGTGTTTACAGGAATTATTTTGTTAGGGATGTTAAGCCAGAGCTCAATTCACCTGAACAGAAGCAGCTTCAGTAGTGCAGCACACCAGGTGTAGGATTGATTTCAAAGAGCAAGACAAATGCTGGTTTTACATGTAGGTGTCTGCAAGTGAGCTGGAGTCTGGGCTCACTTTACAGCCAGCTGAAGGCTAGTCTACATGGCCAACAGAGTCTAGCAAGCAACTGCTAAACAGGCGTAGGGGCTTGATTCACCTGTCTAAATACAACTAGCTAACGCCATCTGAAAGGGTCCAAGACATCTGCACATATGCCATTTCTGGCAAAGAGTTTATAGGCTGTCCTCAGCCCTGTGGTGAAGAAACATGGAGGTCAGGAGGGATATTTACATGATACTGGGCACCTCTATGTTTAAACAAAGAACATAGCTTTGCAACGGATATGGATAGCTAGCATCCCAGATAAACCCTGGTTTTATGAAGAGCTCAGAAACCTAAGGTACATTTGCGCGTGCATTTGTGGATGCCACAGCCTAATTCTTCTCCCCAAAACTATGTAAAATGAACTCCTGTACCTCACTGCCTCTATTAGCGATTCCTTATCTTGCAAAGCAGTTGTGTTGTATGAAATTCTGCAGTGTGCTATGGTTTCTAGAAATATTACAGTGACAGTGATCTCTGACTGTTGAGACTCAGTCTCCACTGACTGCCGTCAGAACTTAGATACTTAGTGCACATATAAGCAGTGTTCAACACTCTTCATTGACTGTAAAAGGAGTTACAGTGAATTAGTTCAGCTGTCGGCAACTAGACTGTGGATTTGCAGTTTCTCATATGTAGGCATCTCCATTTAATCTTAATCTGTGAGGTAAATCCCACCCTGGATTACCAAATTCTACAACTTTGAAGATCAAGATCTATCACACAGTTTGCAGTAGGCTGAGGGGCTGAGCTGTAAAAGTGTTGGCAGGAAAATTAAGTTCTACATCTCCATCATCAGATGAATGTTTTGTTGGTTTCCATGACAGAGAGCTGGAGGCAGGAGGAGTAGTAAGTGGTTTCAGTATTTTCTTTCTTATTTTTCTTTTTTTTCTTTTTTATCTTTCATAGTTTTCAGAGGGGTTTCATGGCATTGCACAGCACTCTGGGATATCTCCTTTGTTCATATTATTACTAATTCCTGCAATATGTAAAGAACAATTGGTTGTGGACCATTTCAAAAACCTACTGTCATAGCCACTACAAACTATCTGAAGGCCTGGGCAGATAATCTAATGTCTGCTCCTGTCCACCTCCCACTCCTTACACTCAACCACCAGCTCAGTTCAGAAACCATAAGCAAGAGAGCTGGAAGGACACAGACATTGGTAGAAAAACATTTCTGAATGAGAAAATGTTGTAGGGCACTACAGACTTTCTGCTGCTGATGAGCTCAGATATCACCTGCTGCCTTCTTCTGCTTACAACCATACAGGCAGATTCGAATTTATTTGCTTATTCCCAGACTATGGTTTGTGTGGAAGGGAAAACTTTCCATATCACCACAGAATTTTTTATTTATTAATCAACTCCACATCTGCTCTCGAGCAACTAAAACAGAACTGAAGCAGCAACAACAAAAAAAATGAGTTGTTTGTCTTGAAATTTATATGGCACAAAGCACTGGCAGCTCAAGAAATGAGAGAGCGTTTAGCTCTGTCCTGGGGCTCGTGAAAAGAAGTCAGAGACAAGTCAGTCACTGGGCTAGCGCTGGAATATAAAAAAGGACCTTTTCTATCTGTGCATTCAGCAATCCTTGTGTGCACTGAGAACCTCCTGGCTTTCCCACTTCACCTAAAGCCTCCAGGTGTATTTTATAAGCCTCATAATAGGTTTGGAGCCTCAGTTCAGGAGTTTAATTTTCACCTATGATGCCATCTGCTGTCTGGACAACCCTAAGGGGAATCCTTATTAAAATAACTCTGAAGCAGTAAACCCGTATGTATAGCTTTACAGCTCATGGAAGGAATTATAGTCATTCAGCCAATACGAAGAATCGCTCCACAGTGGCATGGTGACTTTTCCCTGTATGTAGGGCCCGTAGTTCAAAAAGAAGCTGCTCTCCAAAGTGTAGCAAAAAACTTTGAAGTAAAACCTTAACAGGTGGCATTTAGTGTAATGAATAGTATTTCAGTGCAGCTATAGGGTTTTATACTGCCTAGGAAACAGTTTGTTTTTACCAGTTGAGGAATGTGAAGAATATGCCTTGCTCAACATCATCCTCTCAGCTGTCACTTTCTGCTCCGAGGTGGGAAATCTTCTGTAAATTAGAACACTTTAAAAGCTTTCGTGACAAACACTTCTTTTAGCATGAAGAAATTCAAGCTTCCAGAAGCCCCTAAGGAAATGATAAAAAAAAATTAGAGTTCAGAGTGGCATCCATTTCACTTAACTTTAGAGACGCTATAACGCAGACATCACCATCTGAGTGAGTGAATCCAAGCTCCCTTTATAGTCAAGGGAGACCTATTCAATTTAGTCATTGAAGCTGAGGGCACTATTCCTGAAGATGATATCTGAAGTCTGAGTAATCTTTTGTAGAAGAGTACCTATTTCTCTTTTCTACAAGATGTATGACGGACCTTCTCAATCTTTTGTGGTTACACTGTAGACGTCTGCAATTTTTATAGGAGTTTTTTCTCCATGACCACACATACGTCCTGTATCATTCCATGTGAATTCCAGATTATTTTTACTTTGGCCATAGGGAGGGCCATTTAGGCTGTCATTTTGTCATTGGGATGAGAAAATCTGATCTGCACACCTATGTCACAAAACCAGGAAAGAATAGGAGTAACGTGGCTGTAGCCACAGTAATGTGAAAGTATTTAGGAGACAATGGTTACGGGCAGAGGTAGTTTCTCTTAGACCCAGCAGTGTTATGATGAATAAAAGCGATAAACTCTTGGGCACAAGCCCTTATTAAGAAAAGGGATGAGGTCTAAATATGGTCTTCATCTTCAACTTAGGTCCAGGACAGTGCATCTGAGATCCTGTTGCTGACTAATTGAATAGCCATGCTTCCATCTTCTTATCTCATAATAATGTAAGGAATTATACTTTTCTGTCTTCGCAGTGAAGTTTACTTCATGCTGCTCCAGTGGAACGAAGAAATTGTATTTCCAGGGTAGTGGTTGAATGGGGATGTCTGGAGGCAGGGTTAAACAGAGTGAGGAAGGGCCTGTGAAGCCTTTTGTACATCATCCAAGCTTGTGAAGACTTTGTTGCCAAAGTGAATTGAATCTGTAAATCCAGATAAGCAAAGAAGTGAGAGGTTAATTGGGACAAAGAGATAAGCTGAACAGGTGCCTGTTGACAACTGAGGCAATGGAGGGAAGAAGGGCGTACAGTTTCGAATGCTGAGAAGGTGGCATGGCATGGTACTTCAGAGAGTTTCAGGCCTGTTGCCAGTGACCTGAGGTCCTCTGCTGCATCAAGCTCCTCAGGTATTCTTAGCAGCAAAATATTAGCACAGAGGCAAAAATGCATGTGAATAAATCAACCTGGTTTTATAGTGTAAGAAAGAAATGTGCTGTGATAATGCCAAAGATTTTCAGCCATACACCAAGCCCCCCTTCATGGACTAGATGTTGCAGTGTGCCAAAAGTTGATCTGCTTTCTCAAATTAAATACAATTGAGAAGATCCTAAGCAAACAAATTCATGACACAGGTAAGTTAAACTGACTATCATGTCCTATAACAAAGCTCCACATATTCAATAAACATCTTAGCTTCCACTTTCCCAACCTATTCCTCCAAATATTTAAATACTTCCTCATAAAAAAAGAAGCAGGGATATTGCTTTAACTAATGGAAGTAATAAAATAAAGAGGGGTGCAGTCAATATTTTCTTCTGAGTTACTGTACTTAGGACTTCCTGGCCAAAATTAATAGGAGCTTGATCACTTTGTAAAGGTTGTTTGAAATGTTGAAAATTAACAGGGGAAGGTGAAGCAGTAAATGGGCTAGTTCTGCACAGAGCTTAATGTCATCCCTGCCTCTGAGACCTGTAGATTTTCTGTGCCAAGATATGACTTTTTCAGTTCAATGCAGAAATATCATCAAGACTTCTTTGTTACACATAAGACTCTCAGAATGGTCTACTGGTCAGGCACAACTGCTTGACGAGATCCCTTCGGCTGCTCCCTGGATGTTACAGGCAGGGTTTACTGAAACAGGGGAGCAGAGGACTTTGAAAGGTTTTTTGACCTCTGGAGTTTGCTGCAAGGTATGTTCACTCCCCAGCCACAGCCATAGCCAAAGCCTGTCGCCTGCCATACGACCTGGCACAGACTTTCACAGGCCACTTGTGTCCAATACAATCAAAGCAGAACAGAATGTGAGAGAGATTATGGCTGCAGAGGAAAACACTCTAGCAGTCCTCTTGACTTTAATTAGGCGACTCTAGTGGTATTGTGGCTGCTGTCTCTTAAGTCCATGGAATTTTACAGGCTTTAGTCACTCTAGAAGCCAGGAAAATTCAGGTGGTCAAAAACAGCAATAATAATAAAAGGATCAGTGTCATGATAAGCCTGTTCATGGCACAAATATGTAAGGTAGGAAGATATTTCTTGCTTCTTTTCATAGACAAGGAAGACCATCCTCACAAAGGTGAAACAGATTGTAAGAGTCTATAAAAATGTCTGTGGCAATACGAGGAACAAAACCTTAGCTTTTACAAACAGAACACCTATTCTTAGTCTAGTGATTTTACCTTTGCACCAGAATTTCACTGAATTTAAACCTGATCACACATTCAGGGCCATGGAACTGTATATCTGTCTGTAGATGACTTTAATTTTCGTGCTCGATAGTCCATGCAGTTAGCTAGGAGTAAGGTACCTAAGTAACACTGTAGACTGAGCCTACAACATTTGCTAATGCAAATCACTACAGTTGTATTGACTTAGCAGACTAGCTAACATGCTCATTTCAAAGTTGCGGATTACTAATGTTTATGATTTGGTCTCCTATAATTAGAAATCATCAAGACCCAATCAACACACTCTATCTTGCTTGCTATCAGTAAGCAAATGCTTCTTGGAACTGGCTTATTTTGTTTCCCAACCAGCTAGTATATTAATCCCAGAAATTCAATATTTGCTTAAGATAAAATGTCCTCCCAAGAGAAGTCAAAGGCAGAATGCTTCTGTCCTGAGCAAGCGCAAGAAGAATCAGTGGGAAATGTTCCCCTTTTCCAGAGCTCATCTCTGACAATGGAAACATGGAGGAAATAGCAAACAGATTGAAAACAGGAGGAGAAAAATGCAAAAAATGTGAATGTGGAAAGAAAAATGGGTGTGGGGTGAATTGCACATAATGGAGTGTGACAACTTTTGCGCTCCAACAATTGTCGAAGGATTTTCAGGCTCTCCTCTGTGGAAGATTTGGTCTCATACATCCATGTGCTTTCTGATGGAGGCACCAGTGTTCCATCAGATCAACAAACGGTGTCTCTAATCTGGTGGCATTAGTTACCATGGACAATTATAAAGGTTACCTTAATGGGAAAGGTTTTAGCTAGCAGTAATGCTAGCAGTAACAATACAGACCCTCCTGGGCAAGTAATCTGTTTTCTCATACAGACTTAAATAAGTTATAATTCCTTATAATTCCCACTTCCTGTGCCATCTGGATTCAGCTAATACAGCTACATTATGGCAGGTTACAAACCCACCTTCAATTGATAAGTAGGCACGTGTTCAAAGTTTCTCTGAATATTTCATAACAGGTCTACGACAAGGATAAGCAGAGAATCCAAATATTTCAACTCATGATCATCCCACTGCACTGGTTTTCCTTTAATCCTAATATTAGAGATCTCCTTTCCATAGAAAAAGGAAAGTAAATCATGCGCGTATGCAAGCACACACCACAAAGCTCACAGTATTCAGAAATATTTGCCTTTCTAGTTTGATACTGATGCTTCTAGCCAGACACACACAAAGTTTTTTGAGTTCCAGGGTGAGTGCCTGAGCTGTGAGCAATACAGAGAAAAGCATTCAGACTCTTTAGTGTACAATGCGATGTCTCTTCAAGGGCTATAGCTAATCTCCAAAACTACAATGACCAAAGGCTTATAGGAATTTTTAAAAGCCAACTTCAACACTTATCCTAAGATAAATGACCCTATGACAAGAATACTTGGAAAGACAAAATGTGCTCTTATTTTACTTTTCTCCTTTCCTGGTACACAAGTGTTATGAAAACATCATGGGACAGCAGTGGAAAAAGAAGGCGTTATATGTCACTGATTTCAAATGCCCCCTCTGGCCAATACAGAAAGCATAGTGTGAAAACTCCTACTTTCCTCTTGTACACCAATGTTTATCATGGGATGTTGTCCCACCTTGATGGACTTCAGGACTTCAAATATATCATTAACATATTTGGCTATCTAGTGGGACGTTCTGTCTCTGAGAACGGCCAATGCCTGGTGTATCAGAGGGAGACATAATAGCCTCAGGCTGTGTTATGTATATAGCATAATCTCCATGCAGATATATCTTGGGACAGCTTTGAATATATGTTGGTCTGTCAGAAACAAATCAGTGGAAATCTGCCAATGCAACAGTCCTGAAAGAGGTTACGGTTACCAGTTACATGTAAAGTTACAGTAACACCTCTTTGTTGACCTTTTCACTAGATGTAAAGTCTTTCTACCCGAATTCCCCAGTCCCTTCCAAGCAAAAGCTATGGGAAGTCAGTTACTTGTGTTAGGAAGATTTGTATCTTACTGAAAGATTATGGAAACCTTTCTTCATCAGTAAATTAAGGGACAAATACATATCCTGAGGAGAGGAAGAAGGGTAGGCTAGACTTAGAAAAGTCTGGCTGAGAGCGAGGAACCATCACCTGTAGTCACAAGGGGCTACTGTGCACCATGCTGCCAGTCACTCCAGGTGCAAGGATTGCCAAGCCCTCCAAACAAAACAAGACTTCTTCTCCACTGGGGGACTGAATAAAGGGAAGGGAGCTCAGAAATTCAGCAAACACAGACACTGGTATGTGGAAATAAAAATGTCATAATCTGGAGATGTATTGTCTAGTTCCAGGCTCCCCAGTTCAAGAAAGATGAGAAGCTACTGGAGAATGTCCAGCGGAGGGCTACGAGGATGATGAGGGGACTGGAGCATCTCTCCTACAAGGAAAAGCTGAGGGAGCTGGGCTTGTTCAGCCTGGAGAAGAGAAGGCTGAGAGGGGACCTTAGAAATGCTTATAAATATCTGCAGGGTGGATGTCAGGCGGATGAGGCCAAGCTCTTTCCAGTGGTGCCCAGCGACAGGACAAGGGACAACGGGCACAAACTGAAGCACAGGAAGTTCCAGCTGAACTCGAGGAAGAACTTCTTCACTCTGAGGATGACGGAGCCCTGGACCAGGCTGCCCAGGAAGGTTGTGCAGTCTCCTTCTCTGGAGATATTCAAGACCTGCTTAGACGCAGTCCTGTGCAACCTGCTGTAGGTGACACTGCTTTGGCAGGGGGGTTGGACTAGATGACCCACAGAGGTCCCTTCCAACTCCTAACATTCTATGATTCTCTGATTCCTCCAGACCACAGTTCATTGTCTAAATGCAAGTGTATGAAGTAGTTTTAGGCACCAAGATGCATCCTGCTGGGCCTCCAGATGAAGGCTATTCAATGTAAGAAGCTGCAAGTAAAACCACCAATTTCCAAAACAGTTTGGTCATGTTCTTTCTGAGCATACAGTGTCCAAAAAAAGATCCAGATCATTATTGTTCTGTTGTTATCACTGCATTGCTGTTGCTGTACAGACACTTACACCAAAATGTGTCCACAGGATATATGCCCTAGTGATGGGACTCTGTTTCCTATACTTTGGTGCCTATTGTAGTTTGAAACACCTTGTGTTAGTGAAGTCATCTACACGGGGCTTGCAGACACAACAGAGGATCTGTAGGAAGCCTCCTCTCCTCTGGCAAGTACCAGGAGTCCAGATGGAATAGCCCAGGGTATTTGAAACGGTCCAGAACATCTGCGTCTGTGTAACTGAATCTCATGCTGGAGACCAAAACTCCTTATGGATCTTAGATGGATGGTGGAAGGTTAGTAATTTTATTCAGCAGAGTCTAGAGACAAATTGAAATGAATTAATGAAAGTCTTTGCTTTAGGGAGAGATGTACAGTTTAACCCTATTAACTAGATGTCTCTCAGTTATAATGACGTCAGACATACCCAGCCCACACGTAACTAGCTGCCTTCATGTGGATGAATACACTACCTGAATCCCACATGAGGAGGTGAATATCATCACCGAAGGTCAGTCCTGTTCACTTCTTTGCATGCCTGAAGAGAAATTGTAATAAGGCTTCCCCCAACATCTCTCTTACCAAGAAAGTTATCTATCTGTTCCTTCTGCCTCTTTCCATACAACACTGAAGCACTTCATAATCATAAATACATATGCCATGGAATATCCTCTATAAATTAAGGAAACCACTTCCATCTCAATACCTCAAGGTGGGTGAGAGTTGCTAAGTGAGTTGCCCAAGACCATGTCAAGAAGTCTTTGGCAGGGGGCTGAAATATAAGCTTCATTCTGCCCATTCCCAGACAGTGACCCACCTTGAGCTCCTAAAGCTGCAATAATCATGGCCAGTCGCATGTTATGGATGAAGAAGTCTGACATGCATGGGTCACAGACTTTTCTAAGGTCACACAATGATTTTCCTAAGGTCACACAATGACTTTCCTAGAGGCTCCTTCCCTACCAGACGCACTGAGGACAACAAAACCCACTGAACAGTGGGGAGAAATCAATTGCTAGGGAGCAATACAAAGTGAAGATAGAGTAAGGTAATGGGAAAAAAAAAAAAAAAAAAAGGAGATGAAAGCCTGAAAAACACTGGATGAAGGAAGGGAAACTGCAACATGATACCTCGTGCCAGGCAGTTGGCCCCAGGCCAGACTGTAATGAGGACCATTGCCCCAGGAGTGCGAAGCCATCCCTGCTCACCGAGCCTGTATTTGACCATGAACCTGGGTGTTCCAGCAGCAACATGTGAAAATATTTAGTCTGCTGCAGAAGGGAATGTTTGGGAAAAGAGATAGGAAGGCTTGCATTCCTCCAACCCCACAGCCTGGTCCTCCCCACATTCCCTGGCACCCTGCCAGTGCTCGGGCTGGACGAGGGGTTTTGGGGATCTTTTCTTATTCTTCTGTTTTCCACTCAGATCGAATGAGAAGCAAGTGTTGCTCTGGTATCAGTCCTGCAGTTAAAAGTCAGAGACGGAGGAATCACTGGGTGGATGTGAATCACTGGGCAGGGAGGGGATGAAAAACCCTTTCTTCTTTAATCTTCTTTAATCTTCCCTCTGTCTTTGCACTGTCTACTTAGACAGGCAGCTTTATCAGGCAAACTCAGTTTTCCTGTCTTCCAGAGCTCAACATAACAGCGCGCAGCCTTGGCCCTGACGTGTAAAACGGACTAAAACACAGACATACCTCTGGGAATAAAAATTTAAAAAAGAAAAAAATTCACTTTTCTTGCTTCAGAGGTGGGTTGCAAACGCTTTGCCCCAGCTCAAAAGGTAGTCCAAGGTATGGAGCAACAGAGAAGAGAGACTGGGAGAGCTGCGTGACTCCCAGAGCCAGCGTCCAAGAGAAATCTGCCTCCAGGACAGCTGGTTAACAAGTGAGGTTTGTTGTCATTGCTCAAAGCAGTTGGCAATGGCCATAGAAGATATGATGAGCTGCTGATAGGACTCAGCTTGTTTCTGCTTTCTCTGAACAGCTTCACTGTTTGGTTCATCCACAGATTACCTATGAAATGAGACAATAAACCACAGCACTGTACCCTGGGTGCAGAAGGAGCTTCTCCCCTGTTAGTGTGCTGCAAGGGGATTTCGGATACAACTCACCAAGAAAAAACAAAAAAAATATCAGCACCAGGGAGCATTCCCAGGCCCTGGAATTCAATCCCACAAGTGGATAAATTGCTGCAACTGTCCCCAGCACGGTTTTGGCCCAGACCAACAAGCACACCCCCAAGCAGGCGTGCTTCAGAAATTAGAACAGCTCAGGGACCCTTCTCCCATAGACAATTCAGATGCAGACACCCCATTTTGCAGACAATAGAAGTTTTATAGTTTAAGTGCGGTCAGACCATGCTTAGCTGGCTTCAGAGCCAGAGAAATGCCTGAACCAGAGCTTAGCTCTGTTTAGTTTACTAGTGCAGATAAAGCCATTATTCGTTATTCTTCAGAAGTACTCACCAGCCATAGGAATGGAGTTATCCATGGAAATCTAAAGGAGAAGCCTGGCCACAGTGGAACTGGTGGAGTTTTACTCTTCATGGCTTTCAGGAAAGGATTGTTTTGTGAGGCTTAGTGGACTCAGAGAGGAGATCCCACAGTCTATTCAGCAGGTCTTTAATTTCTGACACATCTCACCCTCCCTTCCAGCCTTTTTCCATACTTTAGAACAAACCAATACTTGCTAGAGAAGGACAAGAAGCATTTTCCCATTTCTTTGAAATTATCTATTTATGCAAAACCATCTCCATTCTGATACAGAAGGAAAGCAATGAAACTTGAAAACATAACATGTAATACAATTTCTGAACAAAGCAGAAGGTGAAAAGGGAGACGTAATTTTGTGGCATGGTTTATTGTAACTTCAGCTGCTTTTATTTGACGTATGCTCTTTAAAAAAAAAAAGGAAATGAAAAGTTGTGTGGATGCATTCCATCATGGGAAGATAAAAAGGGGGTGTTACAACCTACAGAATCAATATTTTTAGCGGAAATTCACAGTTTGGTATCTGATTTTTGAAAAAAAATGAGACAGAAAATGTAGCTTAGAAGTTTGGGACTACTAAGGTCATTTATGGATATGAAGAGGAGAGACTTTAAAAAGTCTGTTTCTCAGAGGGCAAATATTCACCGTATTTTGAAAAGTCAGCTCCTTTTGAAGTAGCTCAGTTGGGATCCCTCCATATCCTAATGCTTAGCAAACCTTCCACTTTGTTAAAGAACATTGAATAATGGTTGTATACATTCAGGGCCGGATTCTTTCCCACTTAGACTAAGTCAAGAGTCACAGGAACTTAGTGAATGGCTTTCATTTACCAACGTCTGCCAAACTGGGAGATGCAAGAGTTGCTGAGGATGGCAGAGAAGAGCCTAGAAGCAAGAAAGGTATCACTTCTACTGGCAAACCCTGCTCTGGCTTCGGGATTTCAGTGGTCTTCACCCCACATACCCCACAGGGTTTTGACTCAGGGGTGCAAGTGAGAGTGAGCCTGTTCTGCGGTGAAATAAAGCAAGCAAATTCACTTGCTTTGCAGATGAAAAGTGAAGAAGTCAGAAGAGTTGTCCTGTCTTTGCAACCTTCACGGTGGGACGTTTAGAGAAACACTATCTGTGTGGCATTAAATGTGGGTAAATTCCATTTACTTCCACTCATTTCCAACTGCATCACTGGATTCAGGCTCCAGGAGGGCAAACTAATTTGAGATAGCTTTCGAATTGGGTAGGTATGATCTTGTCTCACTGTTAACCTGATCCAGCTCAACCCCCCTGCTACACTATTCTAAACATAAAAGCACTTTCTCAGGGGTTGAAAACCCAGGCCAGTGCAGAGGCATATGAACCGGATTAATCTCAACAGGACAAGGGTGGGGACCAGCACAGGAAAAATTTCAGTCCATTTCGTACCAAACAGATCCTGAGACATGAAAGCTTGAACCTCAAATGGTTTCGGAATTGAACTTCTGACCTACCAGAGAGCTAGCCAATTTGAATCACTGAAACTGTCTGCATAAATATTTATACCTTTTTCAAATGCACAAGCATAGCCCACTTCTCCAAAAGCAAACAGCATGCCCTAGCTAAAACCTGGCCATGTATTTTTACTTCACCATGAAGAACTGAGGTATAAACCTTGTAATACACTACCAGGAAGCCTGAAACTGTAAAGTTAAAACCAAAGCTGTTCTGAGTTAATAGGATCCATTTGCTGTACGAAAGAGGCACGGGCATATTTTTTCTTTGAATGTAGGAATTAGGTAAGTGAAACTGTCAGGCGTGCATGTATGAAATGTAATCTGGCTAACCCCAGAATTCCAGCCAGCCTGGGTTTCAATAGCTGAAGTATGCATGATAAGTTTTATTTAAATGCAGGCAGCCTCGTCTTAATAACTCCCTTGTTGCTTGGAGTCCAGCGTTTCAGGATGCAGAGACCTAGCTCAGTAGCTTGCTGTGAAACTATAGATAAATTTCTTAACTGGAGATAGCAATGATTCTTTTCACAGATGTTGGCCTCTCTAGACGAATAGTGCTGTAATAGAGCAAAAATATAACCGTTGTTATTATTTATTTATTGCCACTCTGGTTGACACAAGGGGATAAGAGTAAAATCAATCCAGAGCCTCTTCATAGAGGCCCCTAGCATATTTCCCCTAAGACTCACAAATCAACACTGCTAAGTAAAGAAATTTCCACTTAACACCTCATCACCCCCCGCCCTTGCCAATGTTTATGTACATACTTACCTTTATTAGTGTGAGAGGAGCCCCTGGGATTCATGGTATTGGTAAAGAAAATGTGTGTATTGCAGGGTAAAGGACGAGCTCGGGGTTCTCTTGTTTGCTGGTGGGTTTGAGTTTCTGGTGGTTTATGCAAAGTCTTATGGAGGAGGGTCTGGCAAAGAAATCTTTAATCTTGAAAGGAAAACGGAGAATTAGAGGACAGGAGTTGGAACTATGCAACAGGAATGAAAATCGATTTCCTTAAACTTGGGAACAAGTTGTACCAGCACGAGGTGTGTTAATGTCGCTTGAGGTCACTCCACCGCAAAGGAGCGTCATTCTACAAGCAAAAGCAATAGTCAAGTCCAGCTGACAGAGGATTTGACTTTTTGTCTTGAAATGGGAGTTACTGGATTTTGTTGAGGAAACCAGATTTAAATGAGCCAGGAAATCAAATTTACATGAGCCAAGGCTTTTCTCCAAACGTTTACAGTGTCTAATCTTGTCTCCACTCTGAATCAAATTATATGTAAAAATGTTCTTTATGATTCAAAAAAAAGAAGTTGTGACACAGAGAAGACATTCTTTCATTATAAAAATACAATTTTGCCTACAAAAATATAGCTTTTCCAGTGTTAACCTCCTTATGCAACAAAAAATTTTTCCTTCAATGTAGGTACCCTCAGGATGAACCATGAGTTCAGAACCATCATTTCCTGGGTGTCTGTCAGAGAAGCAGGATGTTTACATCAATCTCCTTTATAAGAAAGTGTTAAGGATGCCATCAAATGAACAACAGAGAAAGGGCTGAGTAACAATGATGGAAGCTGAAACTCCATCAGAGGCTTTTTGCTTCTGATCTTAAAAAATACAGGCACTTTGGAATAATCAGGTGAGATAGTCTCCTTTTTTTCTGCTATTAAATTCTCAAATATGTCACCAATGCTTCTTTTGGAAATGTAGATGTCTGCTGTATGAAATTAGAGAAGGGAAAACATTTTCTAGGAGAGGAAGAGTGTGGAGGTTTACATGCACATCAGGGTGCCCTGCTAAGTTTAGACACTAGATTTGGAATGAGCCAGTATGGAGTTTGTTGACTCTGGCTGGTACCTGGTTTGATCATTAGCCATAATTTTTGTTTGTCTGTGGCTAGCTCTCTCACTTAACCATCTGGCTCTGCCACAAAGACATTCATCCATCTCTTTACTTCCTTCTGTGACAGCATGTTCTACTTTGCAGACACATTGCCAACATTACAATGAAGAATAGGCCTTAACAATTCAAAATTAATCAATCTCTTTCTTGTACAAACCAAGAAGTGCCCAGCCCATTTGCTATTTTCAGGACAGACCATTTAGGCATCCAAAAAGTTGCAAGGTCAAACTCAGGGATCAGAAGCAAATCCTTCCTGAACAGTGGGCCTCTGTGCAACCCAGTGTGCAGCAATGTTCCATTTGGCCCATCACAATCACTGATGCAGCAGATGAGTTAATTAAATGCTGTACCCATAGACCTCAGCTGCAGTCAAGTGCCTATTTCTAAACACTAATTCTTTAGATATGTCTCCCTTCTTTTAATTCATATAAAAAAGCATGTGTTCTATATCACAAATTTAATGGAAATACTCATATACTTTCATCTCAACAAATGTAGTTATCAACAATGCCAGAAGAATTTATACAAAGGCAAAAAGAATTTGCCCTACTTTGATTCTGTGGAAGTTTTCAGTGGGTAATTTACTGATGTGCAATTAAATTCCAGTCTTTTCTTTTGCCTGGAACTGCTTTAGAAATGTAAAAACAAATATGAGGAAAGTCTAGTCAGGCAGACTTGCGGGAGGGGGGGTTGGGGTGGAATACAAATGCAAAAAAACTGATTAGAATTTGAGACTTAATTTGACAAAAATGGAGCTTTCCAAAATAATGTTAAAAGGGTTACTATTTACTATAAGATAGTAAGATCCCCACAGCACTTGCTGCTACCCATGCCAGCTGAAAGACCAGGCTGTCTTTGATTTTGCAGCTTTATCAATTCTTCCTCACCAAAGGGAGTCAAGAACACTGAATTCATCCAAGTAAATATGGATGTCAACCACAGATCAACTCATCTCATCCTGAAGAAATATCCAAAGTGGTTCAGATTAATTTCACCAACAACTGAAAGGTCTACAAGACTAAGTCCTGCTTAAACAGCATTTACTTGATGTCATCTGCATCAATGGAATGGAAGCACCACGATATCAAAGAGCATTGCCCACCTCCCATCAGTCTCATGGCTATATCCAGTTCCTGCCCTACCTGAAGGTGAAGTGACTTGCCCAAGTTTGCACAAGAAACTGGTCGCCCAGCCTCTTTTCGCTGACCACATAACCATCCCCATCCCTCACCAGCAGCGTCACGTGCTAAATTCGTTCTGGCTGTAGAAAGTGCACAGGGGATCACTTGAGCCAGTGCAGTTTAGCTAGATAAGTGGGTTTGTTTTATTTTTTTTCTCCCAATATTTATCCCTACAAGAGCAGTTGGCTACCTGTGGCAAGTGTCCATGAATGCATTTAACACTTACTTCACTATTGTCACCTAAAGCTCTTGCTGGTGAGGACCAGGCAAATTACACATTGAGCTCTCATTAATGTAATAGCTGTTGCACTCAGAAATGCCTCCCTCCCCTTTCCCTCATCCTGCCCCACAGACACGCTAACAGGAGCTGGGAGTAGAAAGCAAATGAAAATCCATCAAATCTTGATTGCTTCTTTCCAATCTCAGTTCTGTTCACTCTGGGATAAGATAAATAGAATGTAGGTTACAACCATATATGGATTCTCCTAGGGTTCCATTTATACTTGTGAGTGTATACACCTCCTTTCAGAATAGCTATTGCCCTGATGGAAGGCATCTATAAATCCCTCCTGAGACAAAGCATGTATTCTTTGAGCAGTCTGCAGCAGAGCTATGTTTTACTTGCACCAGCCATGAGGCATCTACATTGGCATCACTCTTATTTTACATCCACCTGGGGACATTAGCTGTGGACTTCATTGAAGAGACATTAATCTGAACCAAGTGGACACCACCTGGTTTTACGCAGGGTCAACATCCAACCAAGACTTTTTCAATGTGTAGAGATTGTGCCCCAGTAAAAGGTGCAGAATATACCCAGAAGAGCTCCATGGCATGAGTATCCCTTTACAAAAACAGACAGACATTTTGGTCCTGTTGATCCCCAGATCTTCTTATAAAAGGCTGGGAGGGTTGTTAGCAACCCATGCTCTTGCTGCAGGCAAGGCTGTAATTTTGTGCTAGTTGTTGACTTGGTTGCCTGTTGAGTATCCCTCTGCCTGCAGATCTTGTACCTACAGAAAAGAAGAAAACACTGATCAAGGGAGTTGCTCGCTCTGGATACTTGTCCTTCCCAAAATTTGTCTCAGAAAAGCCTCCTTTTAAGAAGTAGTTCACCTGAATATAAAGGCAAAATAAGGATAGCCCCACAAGGATATTTTTCTTGGGTAAATATTTGTAAACCGTGCAAAAGTTTGTGGCTTTACACAGCTGGAAATCATATATTCCTTCACCGGCACTGCAGTGTGTTTTGAGAGGTGGGGGAAGGGGATGCATTATAAGGATTCAACCCTTTCATTATCCCTCCATCCTTTCCTCCCTTCCTGACATACCTTTCTTTATTTCTCTCATTTTCTCTTTCAAAAGAGGGGAGAAGTGAAAGTACAGGTTGTTTTCTTTCTCATTCCTGTGCTCAGTCCTTTTGATTTCTCAGAATCTGTCTGTCTGTCTACCTATCCATCCTAAACCACAATGTTTTGCCCAGTTTTACCCAGTTTCTTTCCCCCACTGTATTTATACGTCACCTCTCCCCATGACAGTTGTATAAGTGAACATGCCGAGAAGTTGATTTTGGAAAAAGTGCTTTCCATTGCTCTGTCCTTACATAGCACCTTGCCTAACTGGGTTCTGCTCTGTGCTGATGAATTCAAAGCACTACTGTACAAATAATAATAATTGCAACAACAGTAATACAAACAACAGTGACTGTATTTCACTCTGATTTTCCCAAACATGGATGCATAGGCGTAACCTGTTTGCAGTTAGAGATACCATGAAAGCTTGCAGCTCCCTGGACATGCAAAGCCACTAACTTTATCCTTTAGTATTATTTTCTCATGCTTCAGCTGTAGCCTTCATACAATGTCTAAACCTCAGAAGTCCAAGCATTTTTCAGCTTTTTCTTTTTCTCCCCAGTGACACCAAACTTTAAGACAGAGCTACTTGTTGCAAATACTTTACATGTGGTAACTCATCAATGCCTCACCCAAATGGCATGGCGATTGAAAACTCTCTTTGACTTCATTTGCAAGTATGCAAATACATCAGTTTTGTCAGATTGTTACTCTTACCATGTTTATTTACAATGTGGCTTAAGATGCAGAAGTGTCATTTCTGGCAGTATTTCTGGGAGGAATTATTCATGCCTCTCTATCAATTTTTATTTCAAATTATAAATTAACCTACTTAATTCCTTGGGATCACACTGCCTTGGTTAAATGCTGCAAAGGTTGCAACACACCGGGATTTAGCACTGTCTCCAATGACTACTGTCTTTTTTGTGAGCAAACATAAACACTTTTAGGAACCTAGATAAAATCTCCTAAACAGCTATGAATTATGACTGACTCACTTTGAGATTGCGGCTGTGGGAGAAGCAGTCACCCACTTCAGATCACACTGCTTGGTAATTCATACTATATGCTCCAAGATTTCAGTGGATTGAAGGAGGAAACCCAAGGAAGGAACAAACAGAGGGAGGACCATTCTTCTTCCATTTGTCGCTGAGACAGCTTGTGGAGGTGAGTTCCTAATACTGATGCCCATGTTCTCTCTACAAATCATGGAGAATAGTATTGTGCCTGTCTTATGCATGCACCCACTTTTATACACTCCCTCTGGCCATGTCTTCATCATGAACAGAGAGTGAACCAAATTTTGGAAGACAGCAACTCATGACACATGGACAGCTGAATTTTCTACAAGAACCATTGTGGCTCCCCACATACATTTCTACCTCAGCTAATGTCATCCCCAGCCTACAGTCAGATCACCTGAGATGACAGCCATACTTGCAAATAATTATATGTACCCAAAGTAATTTTATGGCAGTGATACCAGCCGGCAGAGAACGGCCCAAGTCCTTCCGGTTAAACTCCTATAAAAACAGGGTGGTAGTAAACATCTCAAACTGCATGTTGGGAATGGTCCCTGGCTTATAGCACCCTCAAATTTTGCATAAGGATTCTTTTTGAAGACTGTCAGTTGGCACAGGACAGAACCATGCTAGGGAACATGCTAACAATTCATAAGTATCAGCTCAACCATCTTCCAGTGCTTAGGAATACGCCCTGCCATTTTAAACTCAATAACATAAACATAGCCTGCATGGCCATATGGCTCCCGTGTCACATCTACATCACCAGGTTACACTCCTCGTACCTGAACAGACCAACACAGGTCTTTCATTCATAAGATTTCCCTGCTTCCCTACAGAATCATCATGTCACTTCAGCCTTGATTGATTGTCTCCATGGCCTTCATCCTTCTCTCCAGACCATGAAGCCAACCTCTCCGCTGGTGGCAGCCAGCATGGTCTCATAGATACGACGGGAATGATGTCGAGTTATACCTCCTGAGGGTCTGGCCTGAACTGATTAAATTTTCTCCACAGACCTGGTTTAGTTTTCCTTTACTGGAAAGAAGATGTCTAAGGAATGTGATGATCTCAGTCATATTCAGTCTTCTTGAAGTGGAAGACTACCACATCATCTGATTTTTCCTCAGTATTATTACAGTCTCACGCTGTGCTTTTTCAAGATCCTGTGGGCCAAAGCACTATCCATGTGGCAAAGAAAATCCTCCAGACACCTGATCCTGGGGATGTAGCAAGGCCAGGGGGCTGTCAGCAGAAACAATATTGTTCAAAGGGTGGGCTCAAAGCGGTGAGGTCAGCTGGTGTGCCGTAGCCATGAGTTGGCATTTGGTGGGACAAATGCTTCACTCGCTGCCTCTCTCCTAACCCCATGTCTGCTCCGCAGATGGGAAAACACATTCCTCTGTGCATACCGATTCGTTCTGCCCTGTCACGCCAACATCAGTCCGGGTGCCTGAGGTTGCCGCTGAGGGATGAAGCCCTCATTTGATTCCCTGATAACCCCTGCTGGTAAAGCTCTCTCAGGACTGGGAGCTAAACACTCGTTTCTTTATGATGTTAGAAGCCAGAAATATTTTGCATCTGCTTTTCACAGGATGCTGATGTAAAGGGATTGGAATGCAAATGTCTTTGGGGGCTACTGCTTCGAATGAATCCTGGGCTCTAGTTCTGCGTCTTTGATCCTGAACCCCAGTTCTTCATTTTGGTGCTTTCCCAGGAATGGATGCAATTCATTTTCTAATTCCCTCATGGAGAAATAGACTTTGTGGTGCACAGACTGCTCTTAGGCAAATTCATGTTACTTTTTGATCACCTTTGAAGGAGGAAGCCAGAGCCACAATATCTCATCTGCTATTATTGCAATATAAGGTTGGGCTATCTACATCCAGATTCATTCTCTAAAGACAACCCCCATAAAATGAGACCAACCTCAATGTTCAACGGAATTAGTTTCATTGCATCCACACTTGTGAACCACTATAGGGATTCTGGAGGCCCAGTCCATGTTTCTCCAAGCTCTGAATCATGCGAAAAATTATCCATGTTTCCTGTTCATGATGGTCAAGAGACAGGGGCTCTGGCAAACCTTTTGGAAAGATCCCAGAACATTTTGCATACTAAAATGTGCTATCTTCTGCATTTCAACAGAGACACTGTAGATTCTCATGCATAGGCCAGCAAAGTCAATTTAAAATAACCAGTGTTTGTCAGTGAAGTGATGAAAACTCCGTATTTTACAAAATAGGATTCCTGTTAAAGTTCATATTAACTCATCTGGCAAAGACACATACCCAGGGAGTCACTTTCACCTGCTTAGAGGGGGCAGAAGGTTACTCTTTAGGAGCTGTAATGGAGTGGAGGAAGCACATACAGATGTTTTCCAAAGAGCCTTGTTCATCTGTTCAACACTGTCCTACAGACATTGTGTTTTCCTGTCTGGTGGCAGAACATCTTCAGCCACAAGATCTATCCTTTTGCCTCTTTTCTTAATCCTTCCAGAGGCCCAAAGGCTATGTGTTAAGTATGTTAAATTTACAGATGGCTGCGGACACACTCAGTTCCTGGGAAGGACCAGCTCCCTGATTGTATGTCATAAACCTTAAAATCATTGGATTTGTGGTTCTGGAAAGCATCTAAAGAAAAAACTGTTTGCAGTAGCAATAGGCGTAGTAGTATTCCCATAAGCACTGCATCCCAAATGCCAGGAAGTTGTTGGTCCTGTGCATTTCCATAGTGCAAAAGGATCATTGACTCACTGTCAAGTGTAGCTTTGATATGATCTCAATGCTGTACTTCCCTCAAACAGCAGGATAAGAGCTGGAAGGAGTTTTTTCAAACACTAGAATGACCACTGCGCTTCTCTGGGGCAAGGGTGGAAGCATTCACTCACTCTAGAACAGATGAATTTCCTTCAAGCCCTGCCAGGCACCTCTGTTTCAGAAGGTTTCTTGATTTGCACTTTCTACTTTTTTACCTTCTGTATTCTGTCTGAGCAAGGAGTTAAAGTGATTTCTGAAGGTCAGGGGCTATTTTCTCATATTACAAATTCAAGTATGACTCATTTGCCTTTCAGAGACATTAGACTAGAGGTATCTCTGTCATGGCAGAACAATTTCTTAGGATAGCAAACATGGGTCCTGGATGATTGAAATCACTACAGCCTTTCTTGATGGGCAGTCTTCTCAGTTATACAGCCAGTCCTTCTTTAGGTAATAAAAAATTATCCAAACTCCCTGCCTGAGGTAGTTCAGTACATTCCCCATTAAATTCCATTAAATTGCCACTGACTCGTTGACTTCATTTGTTAAACACATTAAGATGCTGACAACTCATAAGACACAGAATGTGAATTTAAGTAGGTAAATTCATTATTCATGTCCCAATTTTTATGTTTGTGAAAAATCGCATCATGTGTGCCATATTTCTGCACACCTATAGAGGCATTCAAACCCCTCTGATTAAAAAATCCCACCGGAATTAGGTCTATGAAAAGTCTGTGCTGATTTAGACGTAAGGGAGTAAGGAAGGCCAACATCTTGGGACAAAATGAAAGTTAGATGAAAGCAAAATGCACTGAACTATGTGACATAGATGACCAGTCCACAGCATTAACCACTTCACTCTACAGCATTTTGTTCCGCCCCACTTCTACTGCATCATATGCTTACCAGCTTGGGCATGTCCAGAGGTGCTCTGTAAAAAAAAAACCTCAGAAAGATGCAAGATGCAACACATTGACTCTTAAAAACAGTGAGCCCATGTTGCTCATTACTGTAGATTTTTCCTTCTTGTGATGTTCAGCTAGTTAAGATTTATTTCTTAAAGGTGCTGGTGACAGCCGTTTGCCACCTCATAACAACCACCACAATGACTGATATCAAGAATCTTACCATTCACAATAGTCAGAAAAGCATGCCCAAGGAAGATAACTAAATATCTTCAGCTGAGAGGATTTCCTGAAGTTCATGTAGTTTGTCTACTTAGTAATTCATCATAGATTGTACTTTCAATTACTTGTCCAGTTCTACCTTAAGCACACACAAAGTTTTTGCACCCACAGCTTGCTTCAGCAGGAAGTTCTACAGAGTTGTTGCCTTTTACATGAAGAACTATCTCATCCTAGCTTCATTTGTTGGCCCCTAATTTCTGTAGCACAAGAAATGGTGAAGAGTCAAATCCATGTCCAACCCCTCTGCATCACTCATAATTTTACAGACCTCTGTCATTCCCCTCTTCAGTTTTCTTTTCATCTAGCTGAAAAATCCAAACTCTTTCCTTTGTTTCTGACTTGAGACTCCTTCACAGAACCACAGAATCATAGAATCATAGGTTGGAAAAGACCTCTAAGATCATCAAGTCCAACCATCTGCCCAACAACACCATGCCTACGAAACCACATACCAAAGTGCCACATCTACACACTTTTTAAACACCTCCAGTGATGGGGACTCCACCACCTCCTTGGACACCCTGTTCCAAATTCCTGACCACTCTTTTGGTAAAGAAATTTTTCCTAATATCCAATCTAAACTTCCCCTGATGAAACTTGAGGCCATTGCCTCTTGTCCTATCACTCTAGCTACCTGGGAGAAGAGACCAACACCCGCCTCACTACAACCCTCCTGTTAGGTAGTTGTAGAGAGCAATTAGGTCCCCCCTCAGCCTCCTCTTCTCCAAACTAAACAGCCCCAGCTCCCTAAGCTTCTCCTCATAAGACTTGTTCTTCAGACCCCTCACCAGCCTCGTTGTCCTTCTCTGGACATGCTCCAGCCCCTCACTGTCCTTCTTGTAGTGAGGGCCCCAAAATTCAACAAAGTACTCGAGGTGCGGCCTCATGAGTGCCGAGTACAGGGGCACGATCACCTCTCACCTTTCCACATCCTTGGTTAACCTTCTTGCATTTCTCTCAACGCATTCCAGTTTTTTTGCCTAGGCTTTTAAGCAGAAAAGGGCTACAAACAAGTTCCACAACAGTCTGAAGTCCAAGAAAAAGCTCATCAATGTTTCTAAGTCCAAGTCAACAGTAGCTAGGCTCCGTGAATGTGATCCATGTACACACAAAGTATGAGTCCAAGGCTTGTAGATGATCAGAATCTTAAGCTATAGATGTTTGAATATTTCTCCATAAAACATAAAAGTGTGTCCACGCACCATTGCTCCAGAAGCTGCCTCCAGGAAATAGTACTTGCATTATACCACAGATCCCATATCGTGAGTTCCTGTTACAGATGTGATTGTGGCTAAATCAGTAGCCAGTCTACCTCTTCGTTTCCTACTCATGTAAACCAGAAGAGCTACTTAAATGCTCTGCAGCTTATAACTCTGCCCTCTGAAGGGAAAGTAGGGCATGAGGAGCAAAAATGTATAGTTTTTCTGAGTCTGCAGTTAGGACAGGCCAAGGCTCAGGCCTGGTATCGGGATTGCATGAGGCACTGGAGAAGATAGATACTCCAGAGAGCACTGAAAAACTAGTTTTTCATTCTGGACTAAAGAAGAAATGAGGTCTGACACCTTTCCCAAAGGAAAGATCATACAAATGGAAGCATCTCCAAGCTCTGAGTTTGGGGAAAGATTAATATCCCTTGGTGCTCTGTCCTTCACAATCTGCTGACAGTGGTTTCCAATATTATTGACAAGCTCTTGCTAGCTAAAACCAGGAAGGTGTCACCTTTAAAAAAATAAATAGGACACAACACTTATGACTCAGGATTAGTCTCACTACATTTAGACCCACAAGTCTGAGTTGATCACACAGCTTTTTTTGCAATCAATACAGAGAAATCCGCAATTCACCTGAGCTAGTGAAGACACCATCTCTCGGACGACTGTCATCAGTCCCTGTGGCTTTCAGGCACCTTAGGGCAGATGTACCCTTCTCTGGTCCCCACCCATCAAACTACCCTGATTCTTCAGTTGGTGACCTGGTAGTGTGGTTTGATACCCTTGCTGTCCCTGGAAGACAGACTCACTATCATCTCCAGCCTTGATATCGCAGGGTGTGTCCTTGCTGTCCTCCATCCACGTCCTCAACTGCTAAAGAGAAAACAAGCCCAGGAACCCCACCCTTCACCATGTGTCAGCCTTTACGGCAGGTTGGGAGGTGATTCATGTTGGCTGACCTCATGTAGTCATGGGCAAGCATCAGGCTTATGTAAATGGCCGTACGAAATCCAGAAATGAGCTAAAATATTCATAAACATAACTGTAAATTAAGCCAGCTCCTAGATTTCCAAGTGAAAGCTCAGAAGATTCAGGAATTCAAAGTCGTTTTGGATCCCAGAAGATTTTCTCCTCAAGAGAAGCTCCTTCCTGTCAGCACAGTGTCTCTTTCCTGCCTTCCCAGACACTGTCCTAAAAGCAGCCCCCTCCAGCCTTCAAAGCGACACTGCTTGCCTGTGCTCTGTCCAAGCTTCAAAGGAGATGCTACTTGCCTGTCATATTTCAGTACAGCCCCTGCCAGGAAATTAGCTATGAAGGCATGGTGATACTGTTGTGCTTGCTCAATCCTAGCCCTGTTTAACTGGGAAATATTTGTATTTTATAGGCAACAAGGAAAAAAGTTAGTATTACCTAATAGCTGTCATAAATAAATTATGACAGGGGCATGCATTCCCATTTAAGATGATGGTTCTAGCAGTTCCTAACTATTCCAACACAATATATTTCTTATGAGCAAGAATTTTTATCTCTTTTGATCACATCTGCCACTAAGTGACTTGGGCAAATGGTCTGTTGTCTGAAAAGGAGGAAGGGAACATAGTGTGACATTTAAGCTAAAGACATGCAGGAGACTTTGTCTGATTCTCCCAGTCTAATGGGAGATTATAAACAAGCTGTTTCCCTTTGCTTTGTTACAGTTTTCCCATACCACAATAATCCTGACCTCTCCCAGAAGAGCCTGTACACCCCAAAATCTGGTCTCTTCTTTCAGCTTTTCCAGGTGGCTGAAGGGAAGATAATAAAGGTTGGCCTCTCTTATTTCTCTCTACTCCAGCTACAACATTGCTTTTGGTAAAGTAGGCTTTGTAAGGACTATATGATATAGAGTGTAGAAAGCCAGCGTGAATGCAGGAGATCTGCTTTGCACATTTATGTTTGTCAGTGATTTGACTGTGTGTGGTTCAGAAAAGTAAATACGTCTGTGCTAAGAAAAGCTGATGGTGAGTTGGACCACGAGTTAGAGACTGAACAAATGCAGTTCGGAATGGGGAGCTGTTATAACAAGTGTATTAAATAGTCATAATTCTCAGTCAAAAAATGTCTTTTCATAAAAGCCCAGCTGGCTCATGGAGGAAATTAACCTTGCAAGAAATAAAATATATAAACCAGATAGTTTTTGTTTATAGCAGCACTGCAGCAGTATCAGTGGACTTAATGAAATCACGTTTCATGGGCTTGGGTTCTGCAATCTGTCCCCATCTCACCATGATGTCCCAGTTTCTCCCTTTGCACTCAGTATCCCCTCCTTTCTCCGCTGCAATGCACGGTCCATCACCTCCTGTCCAACTCGTGTTGCTCCAACCAGTCAGCCAGGACCATGCCTGCTGACTGCTCAGATTTCAAGTCAGAAAAGACAAGGGACTGAAATATAACTGCCTACATTCTGTTCCTCATTTCTCTAATCACTCATCGATGTTCATGTCGTGTAGGTACTTAATTCCTTGGAGAGGTCTACCCCTCTGTCTGGTACAGCCAGAGGATTCAACCAGAAATAAGGAGAGGCAGGCAGGCAGATGGAAAATCAGTGTGATCCTATCAGCCTTGTTTCCTGCACAATCCAGGTTAAAATCTGATGAGGGAAATGGGGAGAAGGCACAAGGCCGATAATTTTAAAGGCATTAAACGGTGAAATATGATGAGAGAAGCTACATTCCACAGCTGTCAGGACCCTAGGAATTTGTTTTGAATATTTTCAGAAAAGACAGACATTGTAATAAAAATAAATGCCCATTTCCAGACGTGGATGATCAAGCTTTGAGGAATGATGGTGGGGCATTCAATACATATTTGTGTTCTGTAGTTAGCAAGGCACAGGAAGCTGGATTCATCTCATAAGAAACAACTTTCCATCCCACCTGTAACGAAAAATGATGTTTAATATCCCTTCCTAGGGTTATGCATTTGCAAGTCAGTAGACTAAGATACCTCCCTGGAGAGCTGGCTGGCTGCTCTGGCAATTTCCTAAGCAAAGCAAGCCATTCCCCATCATGCAACTGATTTCAGGGGTCATAAATAGACTCCTGACCTCCTGCCTTTATTTTACCTGGGCCTGAACCCTGGAAAAACGGACTGGTTGCTGCTTGTGCCAATGGAGTATGGGGATGACTAGTGCATATCACAGAGAAGAAAAATATAGAAAATATCACAGCAAAGCATTAATATACATTTGTCCTATTCTTACACTCTTCCCTAGAGAATTGCTATCAGGAATAGTGTGAGCAGCAGGAGTAGGGAAGTGATCATGCCCCTGTACTCGGCACTCGTGAGGCCGCACCTCGAGTACTTTGTTGAATTTTGGGGCCCTCACTACAAGAAGGACAGTGAGGGGCTGGAGGATGTCCAGAGAAGGACAATGAGGCTGATGAGGGGTCTAGAGAACAAGTCTTGTGAGGAGAGGCTGAGGGAGCTGGGGCTGTTTAGTCTGGAGAAGAGGAGGCTGAGGGGGGACCAAATTGCTCTCTACAACTACCTGACAGGAGGGTTGTAGTGAGGCAGAGGTTGGTCTCTTATCCCAAGTCACCAGCGATAGGACGAGAGGCAACGGCCTCAAGTTGCATCAGGGGAGGTTTAGATTGGATATTAGGAAAAATTTCTTTACCAAAAGAGTTGTCAGACATTCGGAACCGGCTGTCCAAGGAGGTGGTGGAGTCCCCATCCCTGGAGGTGTTTAAAAAACGTGTAGATGTGGCACTTTGGTTTAGTAGGCATGGTGTTGTTGGGCAGATGGTTGGACTTGATGATCTTAGAGGTCTTTTCCAACCTATGAGTCTATGAGTCTATGAGTCTATGAGTTTATGAGTCTATGAGTCTATGATTCTCTGGTCACGGTTGCAGAGAGAATATTGGGACAGGGAAAGCTCAGACTGGACCCAGAATGGCCAGAACAACCATGAATTTTTATATTAAACTTGGTTTTCTGGATCTCTTTCCTTGCTCAAAAAAGGAAAAGTTGGAATAACTGGCATAACTATGCACTAATTCATAAGACATTAATTCAGGAAGGCTTAAGAAAGTGACAGTGCAGGATCCAACAGACAAGAAATTTGCATATGCAACTACCATGGGTGCCTGTCAGCATGGTTTTGAAGATGGGGAGAAAATTTTTTCAGATGAGACCATGCTGTGTTTAGATTGAATGAGTCTGGTTGATAAACATAAATGCATAGATTAATCTGCACAGCCAGGTGCCTTTCTCAGAGATGAGAAAAACACAAGTTATGGGGTCCAACACCAAGATCACTGTGCGAAATTATAAGATTTGTATTGTATAGTGAGTTAGACAAGATGATATACAGCTACTTTCTCATCCGAAAATCTGGAATTAAAGTAATCACACTTCTGGATGTCTCTCATCAGATATTATATAATTATATAATAATCAGACATCTACTTCAACTTTCTGTGTCTACTGCTGTGTTATTTTGAACATGATTAATGCAAGGCGTGTGTTTTATTTTCCCTGTAATTCTCCACTGAAATAAATATTGAAAGCTGTCACTGAAAGCCTTCTCCAGTGTCTATTTGTGTTGAAAATACTTCTCCTCAGGATGTTGAGGGATGTGTGTATTTAACCCCATCTGAAAGTCAAATGAGTCCCTGACTATTTTGCTGGTCTAATTTGATTCACTTTGTTTATTAAATAAGAGCCAGATGGCAAATAGCCTTAGGGCCACTTAGTGATGTAAAAGCATATACATATTTTATTCATCATCACTGGTCTCCACCACGCTGCAAAACACTGTGGATCGACTTTTGTTCAAAAATGGTAACTTCATGGCATTACAGATCACATCAGAGTCGCTGCACTGAAAGGCTTCTCTTCTAATGACGTTCCTAAGTGCTATTATTAGGATTTTATTAGGATTCGCAGCTACTTCACCAGACCTAATTCTGCCTGGAGTTTTTTACAAGCTCAGACATTGACAACTCCCTCAAAGTGACAGCTTCGTCTTTGCATCGGTGTCATAAACACCAGGATACTGGGAATTTTGAATATGTCTCACCCGCTCCCAGAGAAATCTTCTCATGTTCTGGGCCACAGATATCTGCTCCATCCCTTCATCGCAGAAGCCTGCCTTTCACACCAAAAAAGGGGGGACACATTCCATCCCTTAAACCTCTACACTGCAGTTTACCTTCCTGAGATGGAGGTGTTCAAAGGTTGAACCTCCTCAACGTGAGCAGAGACCTGAATCCAGGTTTCCCCTTTTCTCGGGTGTGTGTCCGAGAGACACGTCTCTCCTGCCAAAAGTGGCACCTCCTTCCCCACCCATTTGCCCCAGAGAAATGAGTAATGGGGTTGTCTTCTCCAGTGCTTGAGTTACATGTCCAAGCCTAGAGCTTGGGAATTTTCCTTCTACATGTTTTATGCTTGGTGTGGTAAAGGCTGAATTTGAGTGTGGCTTTTCGAAGTGATGTAAAAGCCACCTAGTAACATCCACGCGATTAAATCAACCACTGCCACTGGTGTGCAAATGTCTATACACTCCCTAGCACATTTTTGGAGCAGGTCAATCAGTGCTCTCCCACACAGCTCCTCAGCACAGTCTAGGGTCAGCACAGCACAAAGAACAGTCCCCATTTCAGGTATGGATTAGGTCATGGCCATGTCATTTTGGCAAGTAAGGAAGTGCAAAGCAGAATCTGTGGCAACAAACTTGCTGTTAGATGCCAGACACCTTGTTCTGGAGCGCAGTGAGTTTGCCAGCATAAGTTCAGGTTGTCCTATGCTAGTTAACCCCCAAGCCAAAGCACATCTATGTGTATTTCAGGTATAATACAGACATACCTCTTATAAGCCTATGTCAGAAAGGTAGATTCTCCAAATCCCGTCTAATCCCAGTGGTGCCAAGGTCCTACAAACCCTTGAATTATGGGTAATAAAGTGTCCAGAAAGCATTGCAGGATACCTAGACTTAGCACAACCTCATCTTTTAAGTGCAAATGCACATAAACTCTCACAGACCAACAGAGAGCTGGTAGATACCCCCTCCCTGGAAATGTTCAAGGCCAGGTTGGATGGGGTTTTGAGCAACCTGGCCTAGTGGAAGGTGCCCCTGGCCATGGCAGGGGGGGTGAAATTAGAGGATCTATACAGCCCCTTTCAATCCAAACCATTCTGTGATTCTATTATACATACTCATTAAAGCAGGGACTTCAACCCATCCTACCACATGAACTCTTTAGTTGCTGGAATATAAAAGCAATCACAAATTTTCTCTCTCTAGCCTCTTTTGTGGTCATCCCTTCTAAGTGCCTAATTTAACAGGTGAAATCTTGGCTGTATGGGGGCAAGAGGGCTGGTTGTGTGTGGTTTAGGTTTCTTTTGTTGTTTTTCCAGATGTGTAAGTCTGATTAGTAAAAGATATCCTGCAAATCCAGTGTTGGGACTCAGACTTTGGCAGGTGCAGAGAAAGGTTGTTTGGACACCAGTAATGAAGAGTCTGGTTGCTTTGAGGAGACGAAGATGCTTTGACATTTTCAGGGCAGCTAAGCCAAGACCAAAATTTAATAAAATTGATACGAATTATATCAAGGGAAATATATCAAGGGAAATAAGAAAAGTCTGGAAAGCAGAAGAGTGTTCCTGAAATGGAGAGGAGAGAAATGCATAACTCACTTCATGGCTTAGTTTTCCCATCCATGAAAGAAAGGTTATTCCTTAAAGCCCAGTTTTAGCCTGTAGAGCTGGCAGAAATATCACTTCCATCAGTCCTGGTCAGTATAAGACTGTCACACATGTTTCTTCTTCCATATTTTTATTTCTTGTATATGAAGATTTTGTTCAGGTAAAATCTGAATCTGTTTACTTAGCTTTAGTCACAGCAGCTGAGCTTTGAGGGGATATGAGAGGTCCAGAAATCTCAAAACCAAGCAAACAAGAGGTCATTCCTCACCTCCATTTCAAATTTTCAGTGCAAAAGAGGGGACAGAATTGTGCAGTACTCTGGGTGTACTTCTAAACACGAAGACCTAGGCAGGAATAAGTGTCTGCCTGGTGGGACACAAAATGTTTCAAGTTTAAAGGCTGTGGTCACAGCTACATGGTCTGCTGACCTCCTCCAAATAGATCAGAGAGCTTTGTCTATCTGCTTTAACTGGTTTATAATACTACCATTGAAAGTGAAGCGGCTTTGCCTTCTATTTTTCTTCTCATAATCCAGGAAATACATTTATTCTTTGTAATAAAAATGTTTAGACACTGGCAAAAAAGTGTTTATTTCAATGACCTTATCCAACTTTCCAGTAGGAAAATTCAGACCGAAAAGCCTCAATTGCAATTACTCTTTTCATTTGCTCTGTTTCTTTGTTTTTTTAATTAAAAGCATCAATTTTGGTGGTGTTTCCAAGAAGACTTTCTTACAAGGTTTTGTTCCCTGAAATGAATGAATAAAGGAATCGTAATCAGACTGTTGGAACTCGAAGACTGCCAAAATGTCCCACATCTGGCACAATTAGGCTTTTATTTGTTAACCGCTTGTAATTTCCTTAAGACCCAGATAGACACCACGGGGCAGATTGATGCCAGCCAAAACCAGCAAAATCAAATGCTGTTTAGAGAATTGCTGTTCTAGGCCAGCAAACTTCAAGATTTTGGTGAGAACTGTGGGGGAAAAGCATTGAGAAAACACTGTCCACCTCTGCTGGTACATGGAATGATTCTTCTTCTTATTGACCATATTTGTTCATGTCGACCCACAGAAATGCAAAACAGAATCTAGATTCATGTGAATATCCTTGCATCCTTCTGTCTTGGTTTCCATCTTCATCTCTGTACTCGATGGCCTTGCTGAACTTGTCAAATGCAAGATGAAAGACAAACTCGGACTAAGGCGTCTCTCCACTGAGGTGTCAAGAGCTGGAAGAGCTAACAAAGGAAGTAATTAACCAGTACTTATCAGACAAAAGTAAGGGAGGATAGTCCATCACTGTAAACCCAGTGATCTGTGGGGTGCTGTGGAGGCTGTGCAGCCAGAGATTGCTTTGGATAAAGCCCAGATGGCCCCCGGATGCACATACCAAGATGCCCGCTCCGAAGGTGCGTCACACTGCTGAGTCCCGCTTCTGACCACACGACATCCCATGCCAAGAGCCAATCGACACACAATAATTGACTTAGTCCCACCTCGCAAAAGGATTTCCAAACATGCAAAAACTGGCACTTGAAAACTCTCTTTGGGAGGAGGAGCCAAGCAAGAACTTCACCTGATGGATGGGTCGACGGGCCTGAAGCTCTCCTCCCCCCCCAAGAAGGGACATCTTTTTGGTAAGAGTCGCACCTTTGACTTTGTCAGACCTATCCCCCGGAACACGTTGTTAACTAAAGCGCTAAACTATTACTTTGAGCTCAACTTTTGTAGACAGTGCATTTATCAACGGCAATTCCAAGTCTGTGATACCTGTCACTTGAATAAATTACCTATTGTTTCAACTTTGCGAAACCGTTTCAGTGAAGGTCCTTGGAAGGGCTCTGACAGGCAAGTTGAATCTGAGAAGTGGCTACACGCTTAACCCTTTAGACAGAAACCGTTGACCAAGTCTGGGACTAGGAGTTGATCCAGCCGCACCTCGACTCTCCTCTGAGAGAGAGTTTAGAACGCAAGGGGGTCTTCTCTGAACCTCGTGACTCAATGGGAGGGCTCTCCTTTTGCTGCTTATCAGACTCCCCTTACCACCCCTTTAATGCGACCATCTCCATTCAGGGCTCCAGTGTAAGCATACCTTCCACCTCACAAGATGCTTTTTAATGAATCTTCCCGCAAATGCATCACTTTCAGTCTTTCTGTATCATCTGCTCTTACTGTTCTACCAACAAGCAAAGAAAATTCAAGTTTCCTAATACAACTGGTCATTTCAAGTACACTAGTTATAATCTCCCCTTTTAGCCAAATTTTTCCCTAAAACCATTGGTTGCTGGGCAGCACTATTACAAAACTGGCTTGTATTTCTTGTGTATCTAACACTGCTGATGGTACTGGAGCTGCATCTTCTTGCACACGGCTGTCAATGCATGTGATGCAGTTTTGCCCCACTGAGTGTGTAGCACGTGTCCATAAATGGATGCAGATTCTTCTGGGTCTTGCAGAATGCAAAGGGAACATGTTAAGCAGTTTCAGAGATTAATCAAAGTGAGGAGAGGAGATATACACCCAATCCCCAGTCCTAAGCGGTAATTCTTAATTCTGTTCTGCTTGGATTTACAAATCTGGGATAAAAAAAAATTGTTCGGGAATATTGCGAGGGACAAAACCATACAGATTGAGGAGCACTGCCAGGAATTCCTTCCTTCAGAAGCCAGTTGTAAATGTAAACCACTGGCAGAAAGCTCATTTCTAGCAATAACAGCTATGTCATGTTTCCTGGAACATAGGCAATGTGGAGTATCATAGGAAAAGGAAAATAAACACCGGTTCACTTTCTGAATCACCAGTCATAAATTCTCACCGAGGAAAAAAAAACCCACCACACACACACACTACTCAAAGGGAGTTAATACAGTACCAACCCCCTCAACTGATGCACCAAGTGAAGATAATATCCCCATTTTGCAAGCTGGGATAAACCTATAACACTGAGAGATGCAAATAAAACAAAGACAAACCACATCCTCCTTCACTTTCTGAAGTGGGACATGTTGTAAACCCTGTCATTCAATCTGTTTTCTCTGGTTTTTAAACTCAGATCTTGCCACTTTAACGGGTGCTTTCTCCTTTCCTCTCTCTTTTTTTTTCCCTTTTTCTTTTAAAGTTGCTTGCCTTGGAAGAGACATGGCAAATCACACCAAGTCCCATGACAGTGCCTCCCCTGGTGGCCAAAATTTCATTTAATGTCTTTAGAAAGTATTAGGGAGTGATCCTGAGCTGGTGCAAATAAACATAGCACAGCAGAAACCATGCTGATCTACACTATCACAGAATCACAAAGTCACTGAATGGTAGGGGTTGGAAGGGACCTCTGGGGGTCATCTAGTCCAAACCCTCCCTGCTGAAGCAGGGTCACCTACACTAGGCTGTAGAGGACCTTGTCCAGGCGGATCTTGAATATCTCCAGAGAAGGAGACTCCACAACCTCCCTGGGCAGCCTGTTCCAGTGCTCCGTCATCCTCAGAGGGAAGAAGTTCTTCCTCATGTTCAGACGGAACTTCC
>Ga0065711_1029281_pt1 | contig 36820 bp, 17 predicted proteins | sample Hoacrofraction12_FD_59098 | JGI IMG/M metagenome (GOLD analysis project Ga0065711, IMG submission 59098) | Hoatzin crop microbial communities from Cojedes, Venezuela - Epithelial fraction 12 v2 (version 2) | ecosystem: Host-associated > Birds > Digestive system > Esophagus > Crop | place... | reverse complement strand
TTCCAGTTTCCAGTCTCCTTCTCTGGAGATATTCAAGACCCGCCTGGACAAGATCCTGTGCAGCGTACTGTAGGTGACCCTGCTTCGGCAGGGGGGTTGGACTAGATGACCCACAGAGGTCCCTTTCAACCCCTACTATTCTGTGATTCTGTGAAATGCACACCTAGCTAGAGCAGACTGGAAAGGACTGTGTTCCCTACGTTCCCGGTAGGGTATATAAGGCACAAAAGAACATTGCTAATTTACTTACCCAAAAGCACAAGCCTTAACCTAGGTTGCACCCTAGAACAGGGTGCAACTTCTCAATTGTCACTATTAACTGTTTCATCTTGTCTGTTCTGTGAAGTTCTTAATATAGTTGCAAAGTTATTAGAGCAAACCAGTTAGTAACAATAAACATTACTGAACAAAAGCTGGTGTGAAAAAACTTAGTTACTTGTTATGCAGTATAAGATAACACAGAAACCTTTTTAAAAATTCTTATTTCTGAGTTATTTAATGATGACTAAGTCTCTGTTTAGATGATTTCCTTTTGTTTAACCCAAATATTAAAGAGTCACTAATAGAACCTGGCTATGCATTAAAAATAAGAAGTCTTGTATTTGCCAGACATTCTGAAATCATCTAACCCAGACATCAGACACTTTTAGACACTCAGTATTTCTGAATATGAAACTTTTGTATTATCATGATTCACAAACAACTACATCAAAACACCAGCTTAGTTTAGTATTAAGTGATACGAACATAGGAACTGCCGAGCTGAGTCAGAGAGGTGGTCCTTCAGGAAACTGCTTTAAAATAGTGAGAGACATCCCAAAGGGAACACAGTTGCTGCCTCTCTCAAACCTCTCCTGAGTTTTGCAGTAGTTGAACTGTTCTTTAAGATTCAGCACTGTATTCTCTGATTACGTGAAAAAGACAATTCTAATAAAATCGTTGTACATTTTTAGCTCTCATCACAGTGAGCTTCCTGGCTTGTTCATAAGTGGGAGCTGCATTTCTATCTCTCTGTATACAATATCTTTCGCTGCTGCTACCTGCTGATCCTGGCATCATTACCGGGATATGCTGTATCTTCAGTGCACAAATCCCCCCTTTCCCTGCAGATACATGTGGGGTCTCTCACATCAGAACCTCCCACTTTCTCCTCCACTCTCAGGTACCCGACAGCCCCTGTCCTCCTTCAGACACACACACAGCATGGACAGGCACCAACACCACCGTGCAACAGAAGTGTAAAGGTTCTTGCTTTTTTAAACAATATTATGAATTTTTGGGTTCTTGGCTGGTGTTTTCACTGCTGTAAATAAGTAAGTGAAATGGAGCACAGACAAAGCATCAAATTATATCGAAATGTGTGGTCTAAATTTTCCCACTATAAGGCTGCACGCTTGCTGTATCATTATTATTAATGTCACGGAGTATCTGAAGAAAGCACAGCTTACATCTTCCAATGCAGTGAATGATATAGGCAATTTAAAATTCAAACTCATCGACTTAAATTCTATTCTATATGGATTAATTTGCTTTAACTGACAATCATGTGTCAGTCTCTGAAGACAAACTCGCAGCATTGGAAAAATCTGATTTGAAATTGCTACTATTTCGGAAGTCATGCAAGCAATGTGGAAAGTAGATCCACAGTATAAGGGCGCGGGTTTTCCAAACTCATCACCATTTGTCCTTGATTTTGAGACTCTGTCCTCTGACACAACCTCACCTTCAGAGGTCTGAAACATTGTCAAAAGAAGTAGTAAATCTGTATTACAATTCCTTTCAATGCTAAAAAGGAGTCTGCTAAACCCAGAACATCTAAAACTAAACATGTAGCTCGTATTATCTCCTTGGGATATAGGTACGTTCTGAAAAAGTTACTTCCTGGACACTTTACTCTTAACAGCATTTGCTGGGGACCTCATGCACGTTTGCTTTACAGCAGTTGAATTCCACTGAATTGAACATTATTCCGCTTGGTGCAGGAGAGGGAATCAAGCTGGAAAGTGAGCACAGAGCGTTTCATAGGGCTTCAAGCTCTGCTGCTTCAGTCTTTCTACTACAGAGGAACAAATGCCATTTGCAGACTCTTACGCATCTGTAAGCTGGCTTGTGTTGGGATATGGGCATCAAAAGAAAGTCTCCCAAATCAGAATTGTATTTCCATTATTGGTTCCAAGATGGAAGAAAAAAAAAAAGAAGAAACGAAAGTGACTGTGGAGAACTCTGCCCAACACCACTAAGAAACACCAATGGACTCCTTGGACTTAATTGTCATGGAGAATCATTTTTGTAGTCCAATAAGCCCTTTCTCCTTTACCTTATTTAAGCAACAGAACAGAGAAACAAAAAGAAGGATGAACAAATAAAAGTTTTAAGACCAGACTTCCCCTTTAAAGTTTTTCCCTGGCTTTCCCAGGTTGTTGGCATCCCTGGAGACTGACTGTCAGCAGGAGGGAGTCATATCCTACCCCCTGTGGAATAACTGCATGCAGAAGATCACTTAAAGCCAGAGCAGACATTGCCCCATCACTCCGCAACACAGGGAACAGAAGCAGGCTTTGCAGCCATACAGCTTAGGAGTTCAGCAGAGCTTCTGTGTGACAGCAGAACGCCGCTTTCTATTTCATAAGGTCCCTATATATCTAGCTTGAGTTTCTACAGATGGGTAAAATACGGCCAAAAAATATTATCCCATCATTCCCTTGCCTAGAGTATCTATTCTGTATCCATTTTAGGAATATGCTGATATTTTGCATTTTCCAAAGAATCTTAGCTGCTTCTTCAAAGTTCAGCTCTCATCCTCCATGTAGTTCAAGACATTGTCTGTAAAGATTAAGCTTAACAGAGTACAAAGAAGTCAGATTCACTCTTCTTTCAAAGCTGTTACTGTGGTTAAAAACCAGCACTTCTAAGAGGTACTAACTGCAGTCACCCTTACATGTCACCTCCTGATATTTACGTATGAAACTAGATTCCTTGTCTGGATAGATTTCAATCTCATTTATCATTATTCTGTAAGCTGTAGGATACATGAAAACAGCTTGGTAAGAAAAAATATTTAACAGCAAAATCTTTAGTATAAATACTTCTCATTTTAGTATATCTGTATTTTCTTTTCTTCCCTTTTTTGTTCTTAGAGTTTGATGGCACAATAAAGCCCCCATTTCTCAGTGGCGCTAATCAAGAGGGTTGCAATCTGAAAAGTAACTGCCTAGTACTCAATTCTTGACTTTTTTTTTTACATTTTTCTACCTGTGTAGTTGTTTTTTTAGTGGCTTCTCATTTAGTGCCTTAACTCCTATCTGCTTTTTTAACATTAGGCACAGATCCATTTGAGATGATTATGATGACAACAGTGAAAACAACTGAATAAATTCCACCGTTTGTAATATTGATCTACACTTTCCTGTTTGCTACAAGCAGAATTAGAAACCAGAAATGTATTTCATTGGAATTCAATGCTTGCAAAAACTGAAAAAAACAAGTTGCTAAGGTCAGCATGAAACAGGAAGAAAGACATTATTGCTCACTCTGCTCATTTCCCCAAAACATTTTGGTACTAATACATCAAGACCGTAATTCACACAAAGACTTATTGTCCCTTGTTCAAAATTCACCAGTCATGCTCCTTCATGACTCTCTCACCTTTTTTTTCTATGCTCTTTAGGTCCTTTATGTTCTTTCAAACTTGCCTGTTGTTCCATAAGAACAGTGCACAGATTTAATCTGCAGCCTAACTTTTATAGCATAAAAAACACCTCTGGGTAAACTTCACTTGAAAAAAAATGAGAAAACAGTGTCCCCAATATCTGATAAGTCAGCCTCATTTCTGCCTTCATTTGTTGGTTCCTCACTGTGTGAAGAAAGGGAAGACAGAAAAAAAGAAAGAACAAAAGAAATGTTTCCCCATTTTGCCTTTTAAAAACAACTGCCTTTCATACCAAATAATAATAGCTCGCCTTCCTATCTGTAATTCACCTTTTCTGGCAGGTGTATTACAAGTTAATGAAACAGAGGAAAACAGAAGTTACATGACATTATTCATTACTGTAAAGGTGCTAGAATAATTTCTAGTGGCCCTGAATATGGCAATTTATTTTTTCTTCAGAACATAACCTACACAATAACATATTCTGATTTCCTGCTTCTCATTTACTGTCCGAGTATATTTATCTACAGAAATAAGTTAACAAATAAGTAATCTCATAAAAAGCATGCTAGAAGGAACTCCTACTCAAGGAAGACCCATACCAATAGACAGAAATCCTCATGATGCAACTTGAATAGCATGTCAGTAATTAATAAAATACACAACCGGTGGATAACTTCTGAGTGTTGCCACATCTACTGGAGGTGGAGAGGTAAGTAATTCCACCTAGTGCTTTCTAGAATTTTTGCTATATGGTATTCTCTTTACGTAGATCACGGCTTAAATATTCACCGTGAAAAACCTCTTAAACAATGAGCTGTTTCACAGCTAAGCTGCACTAGCAAAGCTTATATAACTGTGAGACAGCCAAGTATAATCCACAGTTTTCTTTCGTTACCTACAAATGTATTTCCTTGCTAGGGGTCATAGCATGACCAGATACTACAGTATTTACGATCTGCTGAAACTAAGTCCCACTCCCAGTGGATCTTAGCCATTGGTTAAAAACTGACTTGAGCTTGTGGGTACTCCATGTTGTCCAAGCCACATTGTAACCTGAGAATGCTATATCTGATAGTAGTAACTTCAAGGTGAGTGAATATTATTATCCCATCTGACATGTCTATGAGACACCAGCTTTAATGCCCTTGTCTTCTTCAGCACATGAGCGTGTGAGCTGCCATTTTTGCCTATAGGAGTAGGAGCAGGACCTAACGGAAGGTCATATGATACATCTGGTAGAGCCAGGCAGAACTTAGAGCTCCTGGTTTAAAGACTTCCCTACTGATTGTACCATCTAACTGACAGCAGTTAAATATTGACATGGCAAATGTTCCTCCGTATGGCACTGGCAATGTTTTATAAGATGAGACGTGAACTGCAAATACATTACTGTAGAGGGTACAGAGTCTTGCTTATAATCATTGTTCAGAATGCGACGAAATAATATTGAAGGAAAAAATGCATAACTTGAAATGGCAAAGAAATCCTGGCATTCCTATAGGACTCTTCTTCCTGAAAGTACAAACGAGTGCAGTGCCTCTAAGGGAAATTTCAAAACCGCTCACAGTTAACTTAATCCTACTAGTGCGAGTGAGAGCAAGGGTAAGCAGTGCAGAAATCTTTAAGTATCCTGCTAGGAATGTTTCAAACCAGTCTTGCTCATAATGTTTATAAATTGTTCAGAAACACACAGGAACTACAGCCAGGGGATATATGAGGGCACAGGACTGCAGAATTCAAACTGATGTGCTCCAGGAAGCAGGGAACACACAGATGAAGAGATCCACTTAACGCTGCAAACACTACATACAAGGCTTTCCGTGAGACAGTAAATTTTAGCTCGCTCATCTAGTGAGAAGCTTTACGTAAAGACCCTCCTTGGCAGCCTGGCAGGCGTTTGCTCGGGAAGGCACACTGCGCGTTGACTCACTCGGCTGGGACTACCCCAGAGCTGCCTCAAGTCCTGATGGTACGCATCTAGCAAAACTGTTTCTAGCGAGGGAGGGGATGGATGGGTACATTAGCAAGGAAGGTAGGAGGGAAGATAACTAGAGGCATAGTCTGCTGAGATATAAATTTCATCCTAAAGCACTTTCTCAGTAAAGCTCACCATTCCCCATTCCACTGCAAAATCAGGGCAACGCAGGAATTTGTTGACAAAATGAAGAGTTAAAAGCAGGCCCCCCAGAGCATGGGACCCCAGAGCATGGGGCTGGCGCTGGACTGCTGCTTCCTTGTGCTGGTCCCTAAATCGGCTCTGGAGGCAGCAGCTGGCAATGGCATTGCACAGTGAGGACTCGCTGGGTATGGTTGGGACGGCTCAAGGTGAAAAGCAGAATTCAAAACTAGAACAGAACTCATCCCAGTTGCAGTTTTTAACTAGATAAAGGGGGAGAGAGGAATTTTTTCTAGCTAGTGTGGCTCTTTTCTCAAGAAAACTTTGCAAAGAGTCAATGAGTACAAAGCTCTCCTAAAGCACAGGTTTTCAAAGGAAAAATCCATTGAAGATTCTCTGCAAGAATTAAGGGGCTCCAGTCTTCCAAGAAGTAGATATGGAGATATTTTTATATTTCATATCACACTGAATAAATACCATCTCTCTTCACAATGCAGCTATTTTTGAATCTTAAAGAATTATTTGAGTGATAACCAGAAGCTAGATTCGTTGAGAAATGAATGCATTTAAGTGATACGATTTTATTTTAATATTTATGAATTTTAAGTTTCATAGAAACTTTGAAATGTGATAAATATCAGCAAAAGTTTTTTCTGCTTGCTGAAACTGAGATTAGAATAATGTTTTGGATTGTGGTTCGTTCATTACATTTCAAAGGAAAAGACAACAAAAAGTCTAAGCCGCTCTCCCTCCTCTCAGGTCTAAAGCAGTAATGAATGATTTACAAGAAACTTTCCCGAGTTGAGAACCACCAAACTCTTATTTTTTAAAACATTTGCCTTTTTTCTGTTTTCCACTAGTCACCTATGCAAGAGAATTACAAGCAGGATTTATAGGGCTGATTAAACACCGGAGGCAGTAGGCTGTGATGTACCTGTAATCCAAGTTTCCACAATACTTACTGTCTTATGTTAAATAAAACAATAAGATGTTTATATTACTCCATAAGATTTTAAAAAGATTTTGAGGAGATCCAATGAAAATTTTTATAACTTTCATTATGATGCAATTCAAGAAAGCTCAAAAAATACTTTAGCTGCTCTATCTAGCCTTGTGTCCCTACCATGATCCCTCCAGGGGCATATTCAACTGTCTGTCTCCCAGCCTCTCCAACCAGGATTATTAAATGAACCAGTTAAAAAGAAAAAAAAATTACACTTTTAATTGCATTCTCATTTTGCCTTTTTTTAGAAATGGCTCATGAGCAACACTGTGCAAACATATCACTCCACACAGGGCTTGTGGGTGTCCCACCTCTCACAGCAGCAGAATACTAATGCTTTGCAAAACTGGTTATTATATATTTATGGAAAAGACAGATAATGGAATGAATCAATTTATTTGACTGCATTGTCTTCAAAACAGCCAGCTTAACCCTGATTTTTGCAGTGCAATTCTTCTCATCGAGCGATTTGATCAGTGTCTCTAGAGAGAGGCAGAGACTGAGCCCGGGTGCCCTCTGTAAGGCAGAGGGTGTCCCTCCGAGCACAGGCAGTGGGTAAAAACCCCCAAATGCCAAACCATTGGTGGTCTGGAAGCTGCCTGAATTTCCACAGTGTGACTCACCACCTTCCCCTTAGGAAAGAATTCACCGGAAGGGGAACTCCAGTCTGTTTAGATTTACCAACAAAAATATGGGGTCTATAACACACAACAAAAGACAATGGTTGCAGTGATGGAAATAATTTTTGAAAAAATGAAGCTGTGTTTCTCCCACCACTGCTGAGGACACATTTAGCTGACTAAAGAAAACAGGACCAGATTTAAGGTCTGATGCATCACTCGGTGAAGTAAATAATAAGACCCTCTACTCTTGCCTTGCAAAAATAGATTTTTAAACATTTTGTAAATGCTGTTAGAAACATGCCTTTACAAATGGAATATTTCATAGACAATATAGGTACATGAAGACTTGCTGCATACTCTGTTCATCAGTTTTTATACTGAACCTAAGTGGTATAAGCTTAACCCAAGGAATATGAGGGCAATGATTTATACTTCTCTGATCAGATTTTTCCCAATGTTTTATTTAAACTTCAGTTTCCTAAATAAATCTGCATACGGTGTTGATGAAATAAATTTTTAAATCCAACAAGGCATCTTCAGCAATACCTTAGAAGAATTCACTATATACACATTATTAAAGCTAATAAAAATGCCTGATTTTTTCTATAGAACCGTCATTGCTGGAAATATTGTGGTCTTGTAACATCAAGACCTTTATGTATTTAAAAAAAAAAAAAAAAGGGATTTGCCTTTAGTACTTTAATATTTTGTTTTAGACAGCTTATCAGATAGCTGTTATCTGAAACTTCTGGCATCTGAGCACCCATTACGCAGCCCCAGCACATGCTGCTAAGCAGAGCTGGCTAATTTTGACAGAAAAATTGATAAAAATGAATAAAGAAACCTTCTTCTTCATTTAAAACTATAATCAGGGCCAAACCAAGAAGTCAATTTAATACACCCCCAGATGACTACAGTTTACATATTTTCCTTTCCAAGTATTCTTTTCTTTATATTAAATATTAACTCACAAGGAAAAAAAATACAGTAGCAAATAAACATGCTGAAAAGGTTTTCAGAATGAAAAACTAGTATGTATCCAATGAATAACCTTTACTCATGCAAGAGCAGCACAGTATGTCTGAGGAAAGGAGGAGAAAAAAGGGAAATGAATAAATGATTTAGATCACAGTAATCTATAATCTGGTTTCCATTCCGTTCCATTTCACAGGCTACAATCTTTCTTATTGCTATAGCTCAATAAAGGCTATTCTTCTTTGAAAAATAAATGTAATTATGCTTATAAAATATTTTTTTATGCAGAAATGCACTGGGTCACTTATTGCTGAGCACATTTTCACAGTTGTTCCATGGTACAGTAAGACTGCCTGTTAAAGCCCGTTAATTGGTGGGTTATAATACAATCGAATTTATTTCTTAAATAAGTGGAATGCATAAATATTTCTAATTTACTGCTACTTCTGAAAATGATAACTAGTCCTTCAATTCGTGTATTTTACATTACTGAATAGCTACTCCAATTCTGTTTAATTTTCAGTAAAGCTTACTGTTAAGAATGGTAGGTATGTTAGTGCTGTAACATCTCTAAAAATTAGAGGAAATTAGACACATCTGATATTATGCTATTTTTTCACATGAACAGAGATAATTTCCAAACATCCCAGAAAATTCTGAAGGAATGTCTCCCAGCTTTCCACTCACTTTTCCACTCTCTCCTCCACCTCTCCCAAGCACACAGTTACTGCTTGCTCTGAAGAAGGGAAGGTTTTGCTTGGCAGTAGTGACCTCAGAGCAAATATACATGGATAGCTGGCTTGAAAAGACAAATTTTAGCCCAAAGCACACTGCAGTGAAGGTCCCAGGTGGAAGAAGAAACTTTTTTGGCTTTCAGAAACATGTTATTAGAAGAGCAAGTTTGGTTCTTTCTGCCATCTGACTCAACTGTTGGTCAGTGAATCCCCCCATCTCCTCTCCTCCAAAATCTGGCTCTCAGATCTATTTTTTTTTGTATGCCTCACAGTGAATTAAAGCCAGTACATTAGTTTTCCTTGAATTCTGCTTGCTTCCATGGTCATGCACGAATTTCTGCTGTCCCAGGAGTTGCTGGAGCATAGAAGTTGAGCATCAACCAGCTGGAGTCTCCCGCTTCAGCTGATGTTTTAGTTCAGTGCTCTGCTCACTGCAGCTGAGTCCGGTTTTTCCTGCCCATATGGAGGGAAACAACTTCTACATATAGAGTACAGTATACAGGGAAAATTGTTGATGCAAGATCCAATTTATGATGACATTTAACTCTCTTTAGTATTGATTTGTGAAGGCTGGAGGCCAGGCATTTTCAGAAAAGGTTCTCCAGTCAGGGAACACATTTCTTGTTTTGGTTTATAAAAGCTCAAATTTGACAATTCTGTGTCACTCTATCCGACTTTCTTTGCCTGTCTCCAGGACCGGTAGGTATAGATGAAGACATGTCTGGCTTTTGCAAGTTTAGTTTTCTAAGTGGCCTTTTTTCACACGTATTGCATGGCCTTTTCTCCAAGAGCTCTATTGTCTGTCAGTTTACGGCACTGTGAAAGGTAATACTGAAGCAGGCTGTTAGAGATGTGCCTTTGTACTACCAGTAGATTTATTCTTGTCTGGTTTTCTTGCTTTCTAATTGACTTTCTTAAGGATGAATTTGGTGATTCCAAATGATTCTGAGGACGTCTTGATGACACCGCACACCTGCTTGCTCAGTCCCACAAGCCACAGTATCTCTATTACAAGGCAGACATGCAACTGGCCCATTACTACACCTCTACTCATGACCCCTGAAGGATTGGGGAGCTACAGTCCAAGATGCTTACTGAAACAAAGGGGATTCATTGTGCTTATGTCAATGTATTTTGGGTTATGCCATGTTTTAGAATGAAAGACTTCTGTCATAACAAAGTGGCTGTGGAATTGGGATGGAAATGTTTCAACTTTTTTTTTTTTAAGTCAACTTAAACAACACAAAGTATTCCACGTATCATAACACTTGGAAAGAGTTCCTATAATGGATATCTTGCAACCCTTGCAAGTACCTTCCTAATTCCCCAGGAAAGATAACTCTTATTAAAGCCAGCCAGGGCAAGCTGTGATTTACCACCACACCTCTATCCCGGATCAAGGCATTGATGTGTAACCCGCTCAGAAATCACAGCCAAACAGCTCAGAACTCACACTCCCTACTTCAGGATGCACTGCAGCGGGACAGGACATTTTCTGCAGTCCTGCTACTATTATGAACACAAAGAGAGGAAACGTAAAGAATCAAACACAAGGCACATTGAACTCTCATGCTCATTACAAATACTATAGGCTTTCAGGCTCGCCATCATTCTTTGTGAACAGCATATTGAACAGCAATGTTGAATTTCCAGCTCAGTTCTGGCAGGATGCTTGAGAAATACAATGCAATCTGGGATGAAAAGATGTTATGACATTGGAGATGGGCAATGTGAGTAGCAAGTGTGAACTAGAAGGGTTCCTTGTCTTTTTGCAGAAAAATTACAGATGCTAGGTAGCGTAGACTGCATATGTGACATCCAGCCACAGTCATCATAGAATCATAGAATCATAGGCTGGAAAAGACCTCTAAGATCATCAAGTCCAACCATCCACCCAACAACACCATGCCTACTAAACCATACCCCAAAGTGCCACATCTACACGTTTTTTAAACAACTCCAAGGATGGTGACTCCACCACCTCCCCAGGCAGCCTATTCCAATGCCTGACCACTCTTTCAGTAAAGAAATTTTTCCTAATATCCAATCTAAACCTCCCCTGACACAGCTTGAGGCCATTACCTCTCATCCTATTGCTAGTTACCTGGGAGAAGAGACCAACACCTTCCTCACTACACCCTCCTTCCAGGTAGTTGTAGAGAGCGAGAAGGTCCCTGCTCAACCTGCTCTTCTCCAGACTAAATAGCCCCAGCTCCCTCATTCACTCCTCGTAAGACTTGCTCTCTACACTGTTCACCAGCCTTGTTGCCCTGCTCTGGACATGCTCCAGCACCTCAATGTCCTTCTTGTAGTGGGGGGCCCAAAATGGAACACAGTACTCCAGGTGCGGCCTCACCAGTGCTGAGTACAGAGGCACGATTCACTCTCTACTCCTGCTGGCCACACCATTCCTGATCCAAGCCAGGATGCCCTTGGCCTTCTTGGCCACCTGGGCACACTGCTGGCTCATGTTCAGCTGGCTGTCAACCAGCACCCAAAGATCCTTTTCCACTGGGCAGCTTTCCAGCCACTCCTCCCCAAGCCTGTAGCGTTGCATGGGGCTGTTGAGACTGAAGGACAGGACCTGGCTCTTGGTCTTGTTGAAATTCATACAGTTGGCCTTGGCCCATCTATCCAGTCTGCCCAGATCCGTCTGCAGAGCCTTCCTACACTCAAGCAAATCGACACTTCCACCTAACTTGGTGTCATCTGCATACTTACTGAGGGAGCACTCAATCCCCTCATCCAGATCATTGATAAAGATGTTAAACAAGATCGGACCCAAAACTGAGCCCTGGTGAACCCCACTTGTGACCGGCTGCCAGCTGGATTTAACTCCATTCACTACCAGTCTCTGGGCTCGGCCATTCAGCCAGCTCTTTATCCAGTGAAGAGTACACCCATCCAAACCATGGGCAGCTAGTTTCTCCAGGAGGATGCTGCGGGGAACAGTGTCAAAGGCCTTACTAAAGTTCAGGTAGACAACACCCACAGCCTTTCCCTCATCCATTTGGCAGGTCACCTGGTCATAGAAGGAGATCAGGTTGGTCAAGCAGGACCTGCCCTTCATGAACCAATGCTGGCTGGGCCTGATCCCCTGGTTGTGCTTCACATGCCCGGTGAGCGCACTCAGGATGAATTTCTCCATAATCTTGCCCATCACCGAGGTCAGGCTGACAGGCCTGTAGTTCCTATGATCCTCCTTCTGGCCCTTCGTGTAGATGGGTATTACACTGGTGATCCTCCAGTTGTCTGGGACTTCCCCTGCTAGCCAGGACTGCTGATAGATGATGGAGAGTGGCTTGGCCAGGTCCTCCGCCAGTTCCCTCAGCACTCTTGGGTGGATGCCATCCGGCCCATAGATTTGTAAGTGTCCAGGTGGCATAGCAGGTCATTAATTGCTTCCTCCTGGATTATGGGAGGTTTTTCCACTCTCCTTCCCTATCTTCCAGCAGTGGGGGCTGACTACCCTGGGAATAACCAGTCTGACTGGTCATCATAACTGTCACTGCAGCCTGATTTGAAAATGGAGTAGAGAGGATAAAACTTGACTAAATAAGATGAAGGAAACATAAGGTAAATCATTTTGTGGTGTTTCATGTAGTAAGATTTCTAAAGGGAACTAGATAGAAATCCTATGTCTGAGACATTGCTGTCATCAGAGTAGAAATGCCCAGCAAACAAAACATTCCGGACCAAATTTCAGTGGTGAGAGGATGAGCTACATGGGATGCCCTTTCTGTTTTTCAAGATCCTGAGCTTTTCCAGTTCTGGACAATACATCACAGTATCTCAGGAGAGTGTTTCAAGGCTTTAGAGAGACAGCGTAACCCGCTGGGCTCCCAGAGCTCGTTCCCCAGCAACGCTGCAGAGTACAATTCCACCTCCGAGTTTCCTTAGAGCAGCATAGGAGTTTTCTGCCTTTCCCTTCTCCATCCTCTCACATGTTATTGCTCCTTCAGTGATGCTGACTCAACTGTTTGTGCACTAAACTAATTTTGTGAAATCTTTTGGGTTACATAAAACCCATCCACCCACTCTTTTTTTTTTTTTTTGAACTATGATCTTTTCACTGATCTGATGAATCAGTAATCGGCTGGGGTAATAAACTGTGGTGTATGTGGGGGGAGCAAGGAATACTAGTGGCTGAGGACAGTAAAGAATGAGCAACTCCAACCTGCTTTACCATCATGTTGCCATTGTGAAACTGTGTTTTCTCTTTGAAGTGCATCATTCTCTGAGTAAAACAGATGAGTGGAATATATTCATCTTGGTTTTGAGCAGCCTGAGCATGTAGATAGCACAAGGAGAAGCTGCAGGCACCTGCCTGATGAAACACTGGGTGGGACTGAGACAACCTCTGAGCTGTTCACCACTGCAGAGATATTCTTGCCTGCTTTAGTGAGCTTGCTCAAACTACCTCAGTAACAAAGGAAATCATTAAAATAAAGCAGTGTTAAGTACAGTCAGTCCATTTGTTTCAGTTTCAGAACATACAGCTCCTATTCCATCAAAATTTGGTGTGGTGAGAAGGTGGAGGCACAGCTGCTATGCTACAAGTGAGTTCCAGGAACGATTTTGCTATTTACTCTAGAGAGTGACAGGAGTGAATAAGGTGGGATAATTAACTGATGTAGTACAGTGCTAAAAAACTGAATCAGTCAGGGACAGACCACTTAATGTAGTATCTGCATTACCTAAAGCATGTATTTGTATTACGAGAGATATGATGTTGTGTTATGAAAGATGACTGGACAGCGTTATATGTTGTATGACCACTGAAAAGAAAAACAACCTTGAGCTTACAGGAGGAGAATAAAACAATGGCTGGATATAGGTAGTCGTGGAGACCAGAAGGAAACAGGACCTCTAGTCAGATGGACAGCCTGCAGTCTTTGCCCATCTAATACATTTATCTTCCTTTTTTTTTCTTTTTACAACAAATGGTTTTTTTTCAATGTGACTTAAGGAGGATTAGTAAGATGTCCCCATAATGTGTATCGCAGAATCAGCAGAACTCAACCACATCTAACTCAATTAGGTCAATTAGACCTGCTCTATAAAATGTTGTTTAAAACTACAGGAGTTGCTGTGCCTTTTCACTCCTGTATGTGTAGCTGATCACTACTAATGACAGCATATTAGTCTAGAGAGACCTTTGGTCTTTCCTGTTATGGGCATTCTCTTGCTCGTATGTTCTCAGAAATGCGTGAATTAAGGACATTAGAACTTTCCTTTCTCATACTGAAGATAAACTGCAGCATTTTTTTATGATGTTTTTTATCTGCTACCTTTAAATTATCCTAGAAAGAAAAGCATTAATTTCATTTGCTGCTCTCATGCCTTTGCTGCCATTATAACATTGCCTAAGGAAAGCCACAAGGCCCTTCCACATTCAGTGTCCAACACCCTTCCTTCAGAAAGTCCTTTGATCAGGCTGCAAAGTGTGTGGAGAAAGAAGACAAATGTCCACATTTTCTAAATAAGCTGCTGGCAACAACAGTTGTTAGTTTCATAACTGATTATCATAAATAATTAACTTAGTGAACTATTATCCAGCTGAACTATTGTCACCAGGTATCTTCATAACAGGCTGGTACTTACCAAACGGGAGTACAGGTCCCACCTAAGCTGACAATTTCTGTTGCTGTTTTTTCGATAGCTGAGATTCTAAATAAGAACCGCCCCCTGCTTCATTCTGCCACATTTGAAAATAAATCAAATAATTTATAGAGAAAATTATACAGCCACTTCTTTCAAAGCGTCTGTTGAATGACTGCCATTCATTCCATATTGCCCTTCTTGCAAATGTCATCTTTCCTGTTTTGAAGTATTCCTCAGTTGTTTTCTGCTCCTGTACCTAATTAGAATGCTTCACTATATTTGTTTTTAATCTTTTCAGTAATGTAGTGAAAGTTTTGCTTGTTGTGATGATTATTGTATAACTTAAAATCCCCTCACTGTTTACTTTCTTCTGTCTCTCATGTCCAGGCACTTCGTCCTTTCCTCTGTATGTATATATAATTTGTTGATTTTGTACATGATCCAGACATTTTCATATTCCCAATGTCACCACCCAGTCATCCTGCTACTACTTACACAATATTGTTCCATTCAGCAAAATCTCCATTTTGTGAATAATTCTTTTCCATTAAACAAAATATAGTGTCTTAATTAACATTTTACTTATGAAGTTACTTTGTCCTTTGTACCACTGAGTTTTTCTCTTTCCCTTTCTTATTCATTATTCAGGTGATTGCAAGCTGAAGATTTTGCATGTTTCCCAAAATTTCGTATCCAAGAATTTAGCCGGGGCACTGATAAATCTCTCCATCTTTCCAAGAGGTTTCTTTCTGATTTTTAAAAGTATACTTATTTGGTCTGTTTTCTTGGGTTTGTAAGGATAAACTTTGCTTAATTTTGGAGTTGAATAACCTTTTACCATTATCTTGTTTCTTATTGATTCTGCTTGGGTGCTAATTTACTTCTCTCTTTTCACACATGGAAAATGAACGTTGGATTCTACTGTTCATTATTTTTATTAACCATTATATGAAAAAAAAGTTCAATGCCGTATTCCTCCCTGTTTTTAAACAAATTGTCACAGCCATCTCTAGAAGATTTTCTAGGTTGTTGGGTTGTTTTATAATACACAATTTTGGATTTTAACCAGATTTACTTTCTTTTTCAGATTTATTTTTCTCTTCCATGTTGTTATATTTATTCAGTCACACTTCCAGGGTCAATCTCCATCTACTTTTCTTCGAGTTATTTTATTTGCATTTAGATCTTTCGTCTTTTTACAAAGGCAAGATGCTGTATTGTTGCTGTAGATGAGCTGCATAATTCTGGAGTACTTGTCTAATCATGAAACAACTATTTATTTGATTTCCCCCCTACTACTTTCAAACATTAATCAAAATAGTACCTTTTCCAAAACATGTCCTGCTGGAGTATAATAACTATGCTCTGGAAAGGAACAAAAAAGCTCATCAGTTAGTCTCTGCAGGTCATGATATTTGGCCATAACTGTGCATGACATTCCTGAAAAAATAGTGGATTTTGAAACATATGTTATGAAATTTCAGCTGCGTTTTCTCTAGTTATGATGAATCTCCCTTTAATCTTCTAACATAAGTGGTTTTTCTTGAAACATTCCTCTCCTATGAGTAGCAGGGATGTTGAGATATTGAGGAGGAGTTGTATTATGACCCAGAGCACATACTGAAACACAAAGGACAAATGTGGGGGTAACATTTCCTTTGCTCTTATCTCTGTCTTTGGAATTGTGCCCACTTGACACAATCACAGACTTGAGAACTTCTTTTAAGGGTGTCAGTGCACATTGGAGTAAAGTTTTTTCTTCCAGTAATGCAGCTGTTATTTACTAATTTATGATGCCATTTGTTTTCACCATGATACCTATGATGTTAAAATTTTAACAAGAATTATTTAAGTAGATTTAAGAGAATTATTTTCTCCTTAAAATGTCTACTGAGGATCACTTACACTTACACTATCAAATATTGCTTAGAATAAGAAATTGCCTCTTGAACTCCTCTTTTGAGTGGCCTTCCAAAACTTCAAGAGTGTACATAACCTATACTAGCATTTAGAATAGGTAAGAGGCCAAACATAAACAACGTTACTATGACAAGAAATATTTGCTTGCTCATCTGAATAAGTATTTTGGCCACACATTTCCTTTATATTGCACAGCAACATTTCCAGTCAAGTTCGACAGAGAGCACAGAAACAATGAGCAAAACCAACTGAAGACAAAGATGTCGAGTACAAGTTAATCAAGTCATAGTGCCCCACACAAAATGAGAATAAATTAGGAAAATACCGCACAGAAAGTGAAGTTTCCTAGACGAAGAACAGTTCATGCTCTGTTGAAAGCCTGGGTATATCAAGATGTTTGAAAGCCAGTATGGAAAAATATTTCCTACTGTTAATTGCAATATGGTAAGAAAATAATTTCTGAGCCTACTTATTTTATGTCAGGACATTTACTTGAAATTACTGACAGAATTATGAAAGCCCATTTCTGATCTCATGTATTTTATAATTTTAATTCATTGGGCACATGAAGAAAGATAAAGAAATGTACAGTGATACAGAAGAAAATCAAGGCATTTTTTGAGACTGATCAGAGTATCACCTAAGGCCTTCACTACCAAGATAATTTTCTGAATTCACATGGACTGGAAAAGTAGCATGAAAAAAACTTTCATAATCTAGAAAACAAAGTAAAAATAATACATTATTGCTAAAATCAGGTCTTGAAGAGTTATCTCTCATGAGCATTTCGTACAATTAGCAAAATAATACATTATTAAGTCTAAAGGAAATCTTTATTAAAAGACTTAAAAATACCTTCAGAAAACTTATCAAAAATTTTATCTGGCTGTTTGGTTTCTAAAATAAATAGAAACATTGCTTGTGTATAGAAAATGGATGCTGGGTCATTGTTATTTCTTCATTATTGAAATGGAATAACTGTCAAAAAATTGACTGCAGTTGTGCAGTCTTAAAGTTCTCTTTCAACCTTCTTGTCTTCTGGACTCTGACTAAACACAATTCATATTCAATCCTGTACAAGGTCTTCGTATTTTACAAACTTACTCCCTTTGTATCTCACACCTTAATCTTACCTTACGTCTCCTCCGCAAACACCCAACAGAGAGCGTTACCTTGCAACGGGGGGCAAGCAAGTTCCAGTAACAATAAATGTGTCAGGAGAGAATTGGGAAGAGCTTTCTAGCAGAAAAGCTACTAACGGACTGAGTGACCTCTGCATACTACCTGAAAACCAAACAAAACACCACCAAACAAACATCCAGCCTATGGCCTGATCTTACACTTATTACAGGTCCTGTGCTACTCTTTTTTATATGTCTGTCCCACACAGAAGACAAGGACTACAAACTTACAGATCCTGTACACAGCTGCAGTAGAAGTGGAGAGAGATGGATCCATGTCCCGCTCCTGAAATAAAACTCACACATAAGATGAACACTACTTGTATCAAGGAGATCTTGTCACACTCCCTACATTGACAAGTGATTCCTGCATTTTAAAAACAGCAAAGAAAATTACAGAACTCTTCCCCCAAAATCTCTTCTACTCTTGTCTCCAATTTTTTGGCTCCTTGTCTTGACTGGTACATAGGATCAGCACCCTGGGATCCTTTTCTGTCAAGCAGAGTCTTTATTCCTTTCAACTAAATAAAAAACGTATGCACACATTCACAGAAAGCGTATGACATAACATCTGCCAACCACGACCTTGTGCAACCTTCATAAGATTTTTCTTTTATGTTTTGTTTACTTTTTGTATTTTTTTCATTTCACCCTTCTTGATAGAAGACATCTATATTATAAATTATACTCATTATTCACAATACAATACTATTTAAACATTTCATAGGTAATTATTTATTTTTCTTGCGTATAAAGAATATTAAACTCCTGTGCTGCAACTAAGTGTTCTTCAGTACACTATTGCTGTGCTTTTTTACTCTGCATGGACAGGTACTTAGTGCAGGCTGATCTTGCCTCAGGTTGAAATGTCCCATACTGATTGTGACCAAAAGGCAGCTATATATTGAAGCCGTAGTACTCTCTCCTCTATAATTCCTTAATTCTACTTCTAACAGAGCTACCATGCTGTAATATTGACTGACATTAAGTTTAGACTAGTTAGAAAGGTTTCCCGTAAATCCCTCAACCCATCTTTGTGGGTTTTCGTAATGCCAGAAGAGAGCTGAGTATGAACAACTCCTGCTAGCCCAAATGCAAGGCAGCAATGAAAATCTTTTGTGTGTCCATGGGAAAGCAATAAAACTTCCTGACAGCATCTTGCACTGTTTCCCAGTTATCACTGCTAATAAGCTCTGTAAGTTTTCAGAGGAGATATCTGGATTGGGAGCTGGACTCCTTGGGGAGTTAATAATAAGCTCTAATGCCTTTTGCTTCTAAATTGCTTCTGCTGACTTAGTTAAAGTTTTATTATCACCTTGGCAGTAGAGTTAACAGGCCCACCCCCAGCCCACCATCATCACTCGTCTCTGTTTCTGCAGTGTCATGGAGACACGTGAGTCAGTGAAACATCCCCATCTGAGGGCTACTTGCCTTGAGAATTGCTCTGGCTTCCAAAATAGCAGGTACCTCTATCCCATTATTACACCTTGCTGCTGTGATGCATCCACTGTTTGTGGTAGATGAGCTGTCTTTGGGACCTGGACTAGTCAGCTGCTCCCCAAGGGATGCAGTAAACTCCCTCTGCTCATGTTAGCTGAGCACTCACGTAGTTCAGTTACATGAACTGCAGACTGATTGCATAAATCACACGCAGATTTTTAAAAGCAGAATCACTATGTTAATGTTCAGAATTGGTTACAAAAAATAATAAATATGCAGTTGACAAAAACTCCTCATTGCAAAATAAAAAACCCTCCCTGCTCATACCAATTTCTTTGTTCTTTCCTGATAAACAAACACATCCCAAGATAACAGTCTGACAAACCATCTATGCAGGCAGCCAGTGCAGCCCCCCTGAGAATGGTTTATTTCCCCAACGAGTCAGTTCAGGAATGTTGTGATTTACCACATTCCTGAACGTAACTGCTGTCCCAGCTTCTTGGGGCTGGACAGCACTTGAAAACCTGATCTCAGGTGAGTAAAAGGGCGAGTCAACCGTGTTGCAGAGGGATGGAGTGGTACCATGCTCCTGGTGATGTTGCATGCCAGGGGCGTGGCAGGAGGGCAGGCACCTCTGCTCCCTCTGTCCCACAACCACACCACAGCTGAAAAGATAAATGCTTTCATCATGCACTTACTGCTCCAAAAATGGATTTGGTTACAACATTGTGCCTTGCCAGGAGAGTGCGACCCACCCAGTGTTTATCCATAGAAAGGAAAATCTGTGCGTTTTGAAAAAGCACATGAATATTCAGAGGATTTAGGCAGCTGAGCAGAAATGAAGTCTTGGTTGTTGGTGAGAAAAATATGGCTGCTCTCAGTGAGAGAATCAAACCATATATCCCCTCTCCAAAATAATTTTTGCACTTTTGAGAGTCTCACAAAAAAGAAATACGCATCAGTTGGGGCTGCCAAACGAGATGCAGCACTGCTGCACTACGGAGCAGCAGCCACAGAAAAGAGAGTGAACTGAACGGGATCTAGAAGAAGCAGGGAGCGCAGTCACTAAAAACTGCCATGAAACCTGATTTGAATCGTTATTAATTTGCTATATTCCACTCCTTATTATCTCTTACGTTATCTGTGCTGTATCAGGCAAAAAATCAGCAGCACAGAGTTTCTGTGTTGAAGCCAGACTTGTGGCCTACAGCAGAGGAAAGTCCATGCCGGCAAAATAGTGACTAGTAACACTTGTGAGACATGTTGCGTCAACACGTGACAGATGCCAATCAGTCGGACTTCAGCTGAGCCTCAGATACAAATTTAAGACCAGAAAAATTCTGGAGGAGGGCTGAAGACAACAACATCTTTTCACAGAGATCAGTCTGCGCTGTTTGCACCTGCTAAGCTCACAGGAGTAAACCTGTCCCCAGGAATGTGACATGTGGATCATACACCTTGAACATAGGGCGTACACTCAGTTGTTTTGCAATTTCCACTAAATTCATCTTTACAATAAAATAAGATTTATTTTAAGAGGTATTAATTTTTCAGTGCATAGTGGGTGCAACAACCTGCGACTCATCAAAGCCAGCCCGTGCTGCTGCTGTTGCCCTGGCTTTGCTCATCCTTCCTTCATCACGGGCAGCGTACCTAGGTGTGTGAGGCTGTGAGGTCGCAGGGGCTGTGAATGGCTCTAAATAAACATACAGCGCTGAGCCAAACTTTGGTTCGACAGGCAATACAGCACTGACACCACGTCAGTAAACAGCTATAGTGGCATGCAGGCAAAGCACTTGGGAAACTTGGTCAGTATTGGAGCAGTATTCTGTTAAAAAAGGAGGAAGCTCCACATGGAGGAGGTGCTGAAAATCAGCTACAGTGTCTGTTAAGCTCAAATTCCATTTGAATTAAATGAGCTTTCAGTAGACCTTTGAGTTGGCGTGTTCAGAAATGAAACTAATGTCATTCTTTATGTCAGGCAGAAAAGCCAGTCACATGCTGGTGTCACAGACCTTGGGAACAAACAGATGAGAGCTGGAACGGACAGTTCAGCCGGTCCATCCTTCTGAAAGAGCAGCACTGTTTTGAATGACTGGCTCGCAGGTTGATGTGTTCGGAAGAGATTCAGGTTTGCACAGCATTAGGAAGCTCTTTGGAAACAGACGTGGTTTGCTGGGATACATCTTAACAGAAGAACCAATAGATAGAGCAGTGGAAAGAAGTTAAGTTATAAAACAGCTGGTGGATCACAAACGTATGGTAAAGGACTGTGTCAAAGCAGGAAAAATGAAAAGAAGTTGAAGCAGAGATCTTTTTGAATTGGAGGCAGAGAGAACAGAGTAGAAGAGAGGTGAGATAAGACTGGCTGAGAGGGGACCAAGGCACAGAAATTACATACACCAGACATATGCCCTGAGACCAGGTGTCCAGAGATGAGATAGGGTACAAATTACAACGCCTTGGTCAGAAGGGCTCTCCGTTAGCACCCAGTGCAACTCACGCTCTTTCTCAGTGGATTGGAGAGAGCAGGAGCTGCTGAGCTCTGCCCTGTCCATATTAAATTTGTATATAGTGCCAGGGTGGAGAGGGTTGGTAGGCCAAAAACATACTCTCCAGCCTAAGAAAAAAATTGAATTTTAGAGGCAAAATTCTCTCAAATTGAAACAGAAACTTAACTACAAGAAAAAAAAAAAAAAAAGAAACCTCTTTCTTTCTTTTTCCACTGTCAGGCACGATTCTGAAACTGCTGAAGCCACTTGAATTGGAAGGTCTGCAGGAGGAGATGACTCTGAGTAGAGAGATCGTACAGGAATAAGGGACTTGGGAGACATAAACTCTGACTCCCACATGTAAAAGCAATATTCCTAATTTCTAGTTTTCCTCACAGTTTTCAAAAAGCCAATTCTGTGCAATCGACATTTTCTAATAAAAACTACTCCACTGAAAAATTATCAACCAGTTTCTACTTTCTCATTAGAAGTAATAATAAAAAGGCAAAACAAAACCCTCTTACAGGACTATGGGGAAAACAAATAAATTAAAAGTAATGGAGAATTTGAATTAGTCAGACATAAGGATAGAGACAATAAACAGAAGCAATACATCAAAGAAGATATCTGAAAGCATAATACAAGATAGCTTACTTACACAGAAAATTGTAAAGGACCGCTAGAGAGAAACCAGTTCTTGCTTAGACTATAGTATAGAACAGAGGTCGTGATTTCAAACCAAGAAGAAAATTATGCATGGAAAAAGCACCTTCTATAAAAGTTTTGGTCAGGTAGTCACCAGTGGGTTTAAATGATTAAAATCAGTCCCAAAACAAGGAGAATAAAATAGAACATTTTAGAAGTAATGACAGGAAGTGTAAAACGGAACCTGAACAGAATTAAAATAACAAGATGCAGCTATACAGGCCATAGAAAAAGGAAATGAATTTAATGTTGAACCGAAGCTTTGAATACCCAGGGTGCAGTGATATCCGAGCAAGACTTCTAAAGGCCACTGCAGTTCTCTGGTGTGTCTCTTAACTAGGCTGTGCTCTGAACCAGATCAAAGATGTTTTAGATCGGTGCTGTCACATTCTTGTAATCTCTGCCATTTTCTTTGGATTCCACTCTCAATTAAACAGAGGAGAATCAAGCTTAATTTAAAAATACTGAAATAAGAGCAGCTTTATTTCAAGGATGAGCAGAGAACAGCTGTAGTATTTATAAAAGGTCCATTAAAGAACTCAGATGATTTATTCCTGAGGGCAAAGTCTTCCAGATTTAAATAACAAAAGATAGGCTTATCCAAATACAATAAGCATTATACTGAAGACATATTATAAATCCATCCTTCTAAAAATCAGGGTATAATCAAGATACAGTATAATAAAAGGAGGAAATGAAAACTGGAGAGGGAAGAGGAAGAAAATAAAGTCAAGGCCAGCCATACGGCATCTAGAAACAAAGTTGTTATAACAGGTGATACTGATCTCATCTTGATAAGCAGCAATACATTTAATTTCAAAGTCATCTGCAAGCTAATACTGATAGAAAAAACCCTGAGTTTATATATAGAATGTCAATTCAAGTATGCTCTGACATTTAAATTGTTTTATAATATTCTGAAACCAAAGCTGCTAGAAATATTCACTTACAAGATAATAAACATCCGCTGTAGCATCCACAACCCAAACATTAGCAAATGTTGGTAAAAGCATGAGAAACAGATAGTGAATTAGTCAGCTTCTGGTCAATAAGTAAAATGATTATTGTGTACTCTTCGCTTGCTTTGGCTAAAAGGAATCACACTGGGAAAATTAATTGGATTTTGTAAAGCACCCTGGTTTGTAAAAGATCAAAGTTTCTTTAGAATAAAGTTCTTTTTTAGGTCAAGATTTTGTGCTTGCTTCTTAAATGTGAAGCACCCTAAGAAGCAATTGTTTTTAAAGAACGATAGGTCAGTGATTGAACAGAAACTCGAAAAAAGCAAAAACAAATTAGTGACAGAGGGGGACATAAAGAAAACAGAGACCATAAGAAGTGGATGTGAGATAAAAATAATTATAGAAGGCAGCTTTCTGTCCAAGTCTGGGTTTTTTTCCCATGAGGGAAATATTGATTTAAATCTTCAGTTCAGAGCTGGAATCACAAACATGGCCTCGCAGCCTGAGCACTTAAATTCAGGACTTGAACTGATGGCTGCTCCTCTCTAGGAAATCCCTCTGTCCGTCAGTGGGTCAAAGCTTTGCTTAAGAAGTGTGGGTAGGGGTCTAGAAGCAGCCGTTAACATAATTAAGCACAGATCTGCAGCTAACAAAAGCCACTTCATTTATACTGTCTTCCCTAGGAGACAGATTAATTAGACTCAAAAAAGACTCTTTTCTAAAGTGCTAAAAACAGTAAAAAAGAGCCTCATTTAATGTTAATTGTATTAATTGACAAAATGACATACATGTTGTCTTGCTCTGTCTGTACTTTGTGGTAATTAATGCTTATTTCCAACCAACTTGCTTTTTCTTTGATCATGTATGTTGGTTTAAAAATTTGCACAAGCACACACATTATTATGTAGTCATGCACACACAGAGTTACTGGAAGTTCTGCAAGAGGAACGAAGACCATGACAGCAGATTCCATTCACTGTGTTAGAAATTCCTTGCAACAGAGAGAGGAAGAATGTGTTTTTAAAGTTATCTAACAAATTCCTCAGAGTTCCTCTCTAAAGCTTAATGTGATGTTTGTCAGATTCACAGGGCCATTCAGAGGCACAAGCAATGGACGGCTTTGCAAAGGCTGGCAGTTGTCACAATCTTCCTACATGGGCTGTGACATACTGGTCACATTTGTGCAGAAGACAAAATGACATCAACTCCTGCTGGCCAAAAGATTCTCCAATGATGTTGTGAAATCAAATGATCTAATGACAAAGTAATGAGCTGTGTTCTTCAACAAAAGATTTCTCGTAAGGCCTGGAGGATTCAGGGCTTACAGTGGTTGGTTGTTCTTCCTACTTCGCTTATTCCTGCAGCGCAAAGCAAGGTGTGTGCTGGAGATGGGACGTACAGCGGGGTAGCCTTCTCACACTGACCAAGGCAATAAAGTAGTTACATAACAATAACCGAATCTGACTGGTTCGGAGAAACTTATTCAGAAATCTAAGTAATATTAAGGAAATCCATACTTTGGTTGACATATATGCCCATCATTAAGGATGAAGTTACACAATCTCCCAGAGTGTCAGACTGAATTATATCTTTTCAGCAGTATTTTTCAGTTGTCACAACAACCTGTAGAAAAGGTTTTCCTTTTGCGATGCTTCTAAATCAATTTCTCTGGAGTCACTGAAAATTTCTGTCCATCTCTTCTGAGTTTCATCTCAGTTAAATGTCTCCGCCAGTCAGACTAGAATTTGAAAATATGGAGGGGTGTAATCTGAAACACGTTCAAGCTGAAAATCTCTGTGCTTTGGAACAATATAACCAAGAAGACCCTCAAGGAAAATGATCCCACTGGTAAAACTGAAGGATAGTGAATAAAATAATTTACTTCATTATTTTCAAAAAACCCTAAATGAAGTAATTTTTAACTCTATATTTTTTTTGTTCTTGTCCTTGTATTCTTGACCACATCATATTTTTTTATTTGCTTTTCACTAACATCTTATTGTTAGAAGTTGCATTTCAATTATTTGCACAAATTAATTGAAATATAGTACAAATAATAGATAAAGCAATTTTCTACACAGCTTTTGCATAACTACTTTGAGATATGGGAAGTAATAGTTTTGTATTTTCTTATCTGTCATTGTTGATTACTAATGCTGTAGGCTTTGAAATTATATAATACGATAAGTAAAATTACCAGTTTTGAGTTTTACTCTGTATTGATTATTGTGCATTAAAAATTCAGAGTCAGGAGAGAAAGAAGTGTGAATGCATTTAACATGCTATAAATAATTACAGCTTATTTAACAGGAAAAGCTAGATTTAATTTCACTTATTAAAAGCCTAAACAATAATTGCATATTATATATTAAAATATTTTATGTATTTATTTATTGCATTTTTATATTCATATTTTAAAGAACCTATGACCAAAAGCATGACAAGCCATCAATCACAACAGCACCATCAAGAGATCCTTGTAGTCTTATGGTATATCTCCAAACTGCAGCTCGCAGAAATGATCTGTACATCAGCTCTCTACAATGATGAGGTGTAAGGTTGACGCTAATGCCAGCAGTGACACTGGAACAGGGTTATGTCAGGTTAAGGTAACGCATGTTCACATTTGTCGATTCATTTTAAATTTGTTTTCTTTACTGTTATTATGAAATTCAAATATAAGCCATGACTGTAAAACTTTTATATGCTGCGATGAAAACCTTTACAAGTTTGATTTGAAAGATCCAGAGTTTTCATGGCATGAAAAGAAATTGCATCAAAGAGTTTCCAGGAGAAAGCCGGTAAAAAGCAGACAGAGAGACAAGGGATCAGAACTGGGAAAGAGCTACGTGCGTGTGTGCCCGCATGTGTCACATTCAGTCACGCGACCCTTCGCATGTGCCCTGTGGGCACTGTGAAAGGCTGTCATTGACTTGGAGAAGTTTACTTGGCGATGTTTTTCATACACACTTTCACCATGTCACGTTTTGTCACATTTGTAACCATTTGACATTCCTGTGGCCTTGAAACCCTCTGCCGCCCTATGGCCTCGACAAACGCAATGGCATCCCTCTGCACCACCGCGTAAGAATGGCACAAGCGTGTGGGTAGCCAGCCCGAGGTCCCTTCTGCACCCCTCTCCCTGGCGCACCACACCTCTATCCCAGCTCTGATAATAAGTACAATTCGGGCTCTAGACTGCCATCTGGATACTTCATGCAGTATCTGGAGGAGACCCCTACCTCTGCCTGGCCCACGAGGTTGCGTGTCTGATATCGATCTGTCCCACGCTCAGACAGGTCCCTCATACCTTCTTTCACGGATACTCTAATGCTTAGAAGGAACAATTCAGGAATATCTATACCCTACTTTCACTGCTCTTCTTTAAATTCTTCTCCTTTAACTGTGCTACCTGCAGGAAAACCTGACGTGGTTGAGCTCCCACCCTTCCACATTTGCTAATTTTAACTCACTGCTTCCTCTGCATACTTGGCTGTCTTTACCTATTTAGTGCTATTTGTCAGCTGTCAGAGACACACAGACTCTTCACACTCTGTGTTTTTACAATGCGTCACTGCTGTCTGTAAGTGGGCCTTCTAGGGTCTATAGCAGTATAAACACTACATTTTAACTTCAATAAAATACTGCCCCATAAATGAGAGCTACACAAGCCCCAGCAACCTTTATCACAGACATGAAGAAGCAAATCTCCCCAGTCAGTAAGAATACAAAGAATACTCTAGAAATTTATCTCACTATTTAATATCTAAATTTCTTACACAAAAGGCAATTGAGGACTTCTTGAATAGCATCATATAATAATTCCCAGACAAAAACTGCATTAAGATAGAGTTACAATTGAACATACATATCAATAATTTAAGGTAAAATACATTACAGGGATATATATTTCACCCCAAGCAAAATTTACAAACCTAGGAACTTTACAGATCTGATTATAGTGAAAAGAAAACCAAGAGTGTTTAAGAATTGGAAATGTGAGAACAGCTGCCCTAGAACAGTGAAATGTGATGGCCACTATGAAAAAGGAGGCAGCACGCCTTTGGCATCAGACCTATTGAAAACACTACTTCCATTCTCTGAAAAGGAAAATTCTTTGTGGAATTCTTTGAAGGAAAATATTATATGGCAACCTCTATTGAAGAAGGCACTCAAAAATCTGACTACAAGTATTGAGTTATTTAAGACACCTATTAATAAAACTGTTTTATAAGTACATTTACTTATGAATTCTCAAAAAATGTTTATAAAGTAGGTTATTCACTTTGAATAATACATTGCATTCTCAATATACAAATGAATTGAAATCCCAACTTTTGGCATTAAAACTCAACTCACTGTAGAACCATTAGTTGCACTTCCAGACTGTTCATTTTTGCGTAGAAAACACATAGACTATACTATCATGTAAGCTAAGGGATTTAGGATCCCAAGTCTTGTTGAATAAAAAGACTTTGGGGTCCTATATCTTCCTGAAATCATAGAGTGATTTTTTGAAAATTGCACACAAATAACTGAAAGCATGAACACAATTAAAACCCTTAAAATCATGAATTATTCTTACACGTAATGCAGGGTTCCTGTCCCAAAAATACATTGCTAACCATGGTGCTCACAACCATTGCTTATGCCCAAACACAAAATCAGCTTACTCATAGTAGTGCATACTAAAGCTTGAATAACAGCCTGGTTCTCCAGCAGATCTCAAAGTACATTGCAAACGAAAATGGACTGATATGACAATTGTTGGACATGCACAGCTCCACTGAAGTCACAAAATGTATCTCAGGTTTAAGCCATAGTCAAAGAGCCTGTTTTTGCACATTACTCACTAAAACTCCCCCTGGCTTCAAGACCCAGTGAACTCATCAGCAGGGATGCTTTGGTGAATGGGAAGTGCTGAACAGGGCTCTCATGAAATTTCACAACGTTCTTATTATCATGCTCCGTTACCTCTTGCTACGTCACACCTCATTTTACAAACAACACCATATAAAGGACCAAAGTGGTCTGCAATACCGTAACAGCAGAGGAAAAAGGCAAAAAAAAAGCAAACGCCAAAACCTTGATAAGCAATGCAAATGTATGTGGTAGAGTTAAGAAGAACCCACGATGCCTGGTTGTCAATCTTATGCTTTAACCTCGAGGTCAAGAAGCCCGCTTCTGCTGGCATTGCCACAACAGACCATGAACTGAGAGTGAAAATCTGTGGGGAAACAAGGAAAATATGAGAAAGCACCACTTCGGGCTTGGAATAAAACCCCTCAAAGAACTCTTCTTTCTGACAATCACATTGAGAGATTAGGGACCGGTGTCTTACACACAAAGCCAGTCCAAGACTCTTTTGAAGTACAGGAAAAAGTGATCTTTTCTGCCCCAGGAATGAAAGACCGGGCCACTTCTGCAACGAAAAGGAAGGGGACGGAGAGAAGGGACAGAGCTGGGATGGAGAGGAAAGGGAGAGCCTCAGAGAGCCAGGTTCACCCCTCCTACCACCGAGATGAGGGACACTCTGATCCCTCCTGCAAAGCTGGAGGCAGCTGCCTGCATGGCTTTCCAAGGCTCTGGCACAGGAAAAGCAGGCAGAAGTTATTTTGCAACCCTTTCCTTCCACAGCCCTAGCCTACTGCCAGCTCTTTCTATGCTTTAACCCCAGCTTGTTCACATGGCTCGGTGTAAAATTTGTTACTCATATTAGTGTTTAGCTAGGGCTAGCTTTACAAGTGGTTACGCTATTATTTTCCCTGGAAATAGGTACAGAAAATTGAAGACTGCATTCTCTCCTATGCAGAGTCTGAAATCTAGACTATTAAACAGTCTAAATCCCATTTTCTTTCTGAATAAATTTACCTACCTTTTTATTTTCTTGGTGCTAGCCATTAATTATTTGGGAGTTTTATAGCTTCCTTTAAAAGCTTATCTTTGGTTTTCCAGCCACTATATTTCTAATTTCACGTACAGAATTTTAATACATGGCCTACTGTAGCCATGAATCAATTAATGTGTTAGAAAGCAGATTGCTCACTAATTGTTATTTTATTTACTATACTGATGCTTGCAAACGATATATATGATTGAGTTTTCAAACTTAGAAACAATGTAAAGAGACTTAGGAGAGAATGCAGTGCAAGTGTAAACAGCAATCAGCAGTCATTGTTTTCGCTCGCATTATAATTAATGTTTTAAAAAAAAAGTACTAGGACAACTTTATGAACCACTTGTGACTCAATGGCTGCTGTTAAAGTCTTAGTATCAACTGCTCATCTCACCTCCTTGTTTTCCAGATCTAGAAATGCTAAAGGAGACAATATACTCTCCCTTGGATGTGGTAAGAGGAGCTGAAAAACATGTTGTGTTGTTTTTCAGTCACCCTTGGCTAAGCCAAAAATAGATTGAAATATTTCAAAGGCAAAAGATCTCCTAAGTAGAAGACTAGGGTTTCCTGGTAGACTGTGACAATGCAATGCTCTTTGATTTCTTCACAGAAGTTAAAACTCTATGATAAGACCCAGAGCAATTACATATTGGCTTTTCTAGTAGATGTTTTTCAGTAGTCTCTTCCCATAAGACTCATCTTAACAGATAGCATAGTATCACACGTGGACATTTATTCACAAAGAAGAGAAATATCAACCATTCTGTTACTGCTTCTGGACGCAGATTTGGACAGCCTAAAGCTTCCCTGTCCCTAGCCTTCCCTATTGGATGTCCTGGCATCTTCAATGAGACAATATTAAACATAATAATAATACTTGGTGCATTGGTAGGCGATTGGCTTTAGACCGTCTGAATCTGGGCTTCTAGCATAAAATTTCAGTGCAGTGAATGCCATGCGACTTTCAGGGCAGAAAGGTACTACCAGCAGTTTTCCCTCTGAGAAGGACTCAGTAACATCAACAAAGCCACTAGCTTTGTTTCCTTTTGTTTACATGGAAGTGAATATACATACATAAAAATAAATATATCAATTGTTTGGTTTAACTATAAGTGACACCTTTCTTTACCTTATAGTCAAACCTAACACTTGTAATATTATTTACCTTCTCAGCACCCTCAGATTATCCCATGCCTCTCTAGATACCTGCCGACTTATTTTGAAACATCACAGAAAGATCTCCAACAGGAGCTGTCAGGAAATGAAATGGAACTTAAATAGCATAAACTCGACTTGCTTCATGATGGCAATAACCTGTACCTCTTTTTCAGAAAAACAAGTATACCAGAACTGGTGTCTCTCCCTTATTCCTCCTGAAATGTATTTATTTCTGGTCCTCAGCTGAAAATATTCTCACCCTGTTGCACTCCTACACTTCTACTCTACTCTCAAGGCCAAGAAATGAGGCATCTTATGAACTCCTGTCTAGGGGATATCCTGGGAGAAGTGACCACAATCCGAGGAGCAGAAAGTGCAGAGATGAGGTACCCAAATTGTACAAATCGTAAGATACCACAAAAGCACTTTCAAATGGAAATAATTTGGACTTTTTCTGAATTCCTGCAATTTTGAACTGAGATGTTTCATTAGGCAGATGAAAAATTTCCATGGAAACCGGCTGGATTTGTGAAAAGTGCATTTAGTAAAACTCCATAAATTTCCATTATGAAAGGATTTAAACAGAAAACAGATGACTGCCCTTCTAATTGCTTTGGAAAGAACTTGGAGGTGAAGCCCAGGCTATAGCCAGGCCTGCCCCTACCCACATGCTGGACTGCAGTTCCTTTAGCCCAGAACCAATGATGCAGTCACTTTGCTTCATTCCCAATACTTTAAACTCATTTCATATAGCCACTTCTAAGACATAATTGATGTAATTTTATCAATTTTAATTGAAATAAAATATTTATGGGGAATGCACAAACAAATAGGCAGTTGCTGTGCTCAAGATCCTCAGCATTTTGCTTTGCAGCAGTTATTTCCATCACTCTGAAGATACTTGTCCTCTGTTTGGTTTATTATATGACAGTGCTAAATGTATAAAGTTTGTGAGTAGTGACATTAGTTTATGAATTCTTTATTCCAATGCAGGTTGACTCCTAACAATGAAATTTAAGTTCTGTACAATAATCAGCACTTCTATTGCGCTCTGTACTTTCAAAACACAATTGTTGGCTAATCCATAACACACTTCCCTGATCCTTAAAGCTGGCTGTGCTGGTTAACAAAACAGTCAGAAGAGACCTATGCAAAGCCAAGGAGAGAGTCAGTACCCACTGACTGTCAGAACTCCAGCATTCTCTTTCCCAACACCATCACCTGCTCATCATGCTTTGCTTTTGAATTTTTGTAAACACTGACTGCACAATTTTACATTTTTTCTGAATCCAACCCAAGATTGATATGAATGTGGTATATCTCTGGTAGTAAATACTGAGACAGGCTTACAAACAGCTGATAAGAATGATTACTAGCAGCCCATCATAAAGAAGATACTTACCTTATACTGAGTGGTCTTCCTTCATCAAGGGGCTGAATTTCTAAGACAGATGCAAGTTTCAGAGCATCTAGCAGAGATGAAGGGCATATAATTGCAGGATAAAGTAATGCAGCTACATTACTCTTGGGACACAAGCTAGACTATATGTGTGTTACCCTCCAAGCCATATAGGAAGATCACCCTTCTTCAGATCTAGCTTATATAATTTGTGTCAGAGGCTGCCCACATGGTGCAGGTGATGGGGATCTGCACACAAAATTTTGCACAAAGACACACATACACATGTGCAGCACAATGGAGGTTTAAAAGAACAATATTGAAAAGTATGGACACCCTCACACGCACAGAAAAATCTTACAATCACTGCACTGCCCAGCTGTACAACAAACTTTCAGCCCTCACTTCAAAATCACATGACAGAAAAGTCAGAGTGTCAGGTTCTTGCAGCTCTCTCCCCTCTCCCCCTTTCACACTCAGTCCCCATTGCCTGTCTCCACAAGTCAAGGGACAGCCAGCAAAATCCCCACTGAGGGCTATTTTGCAGACCCATTTTCATATAATCTTTGTGTCAGTGTACAGAAAACGAAACTAAGAAAATCAGTTCTTGGCAACATCAGTTTTGGGGGCCCCACGTAGACAAACAGAAGTATCCACATTTACTGAGGGGAAAAAAATTAAACAAAGAGCAACAAACTCCCCTATTCTGAGTCTCTCCAAGATTTTTTTTTTTTCTGAGACATATACATTTAACTGAAGCTAAAATAACTTGGCTGACTCTTGACACCTTTGTTACACATTTCTTTGTGTATTCAGGCACCAAACAGCACTGAAGCAACAATCAAACTCAACCTTTACAAATGTTGTCCAAAGTTTGTAAAATCAGAATTTTCTGCAGAATTCTGACCTATTATGTGTAAGCCATTTAAAAGCAAATATGCAATATGCTAAGTGCTCAAAATAATAATTATTACTTGGGCTAGTCTCACGTTTCCCTTGCAAACTGCAAAGGGAATTAGAAAGTTACTAGAAAGTACTTCAAGATGTCTAATAACAGACTGTCCGAAACAGGTACGTAATGCCAGACTTCTACCTCCTTGTTTAAGCAACAAAATATGATAAATTCAATTTTAAGAGATGTGATCATTGACATAATTCAGCAGTGCAGCAGGTTAGAATATTCCTATTTTGGAGCTTAATTTTGAGCACCTGGCTTAGAAAATATTAACTAGAATATCTTTGAAACCATCTTCAACGCTGAAACCAGGGGAAAAAACTACTTATGTTCAATAGATACTAGAGCTTCTAAAAGAAGATGGATTCTCAGGTTAAAACAAATAGAAATTTTTACTTAATAGATAAGTGATGTTGTATCTTTAAAGGTTTTTTCACATTGAACTATGGTTAAAATTTAATTAAAAAACAGTATTCCATTCACCTCAGCTTTCACTGAAGTCTCTAATGTAGCCATTATATGATAACCCATACAGATGAGAGAGGCTAAAATCAAAAATAGTCTGTATCTTCAGTGCATTCATCTATCATGTAAAAGGTTTTCTTACTCAAAATTGATATTAAGCGGAGGGGTTTTTTTTGAAGCTGACACAACGTGACATTCTTTCAATGATTCTGCAGTTAATGAAGTATTCTCAATGATTCTGTTGTTAAGTATTGAGATTGACAATGAAGTCTAAATCTGATTCTTATATCTCGTCAACTGTCAGGTTAACAGCCATGCAAAAGAAAGTCCTATGAGACAGAATGACGTAGGATCAAGATCATAGAAAGAGGGGGAGTTATTACAAAAGTAGCTCAGGTAGTAAATATCCAGAGGCTTTGAACTGACTTGCTGAAAAATAGTTTCATCTCAGGCACAGCTTAGTGTGTGATTTGATAGCCTGTAGCTTCTTACTTATCCTTCACACTTGCTTACAATCTAAGAATGTGTGTCATACGGCAGCTGTGAAGAAATCTATTGCAGACATCCCAGGCAGCTCTTAAAATCTGGCCCCGTGGATCCCACATTCCCGTTTCCAATGGCTGCATGTGTGTATGTGTGTGCACGTGTGTAAATGTCTACTCAGTAGCATTTCTGTTCTTCGTAATAATGACATGGTCACCTATCCATTAAGTGCACCCCAAATCAGTATGTATACTTTCACTACATAACCCTCATGTTGCCACTGTCAGCAAGCAAAGATTAGATTTAGGCAGTCACACAGAGCTTGGGTAACTATTCGCTGTTACAAAAACAACAAAAATCCTTTAAAAAACGGTGCATGCAAGTGCAGTGTTCAGGAACAGCTGAAAGTAGATCTTCCCTTTACCTCTTTGTCCTCCTCTATTTAAATAGTGCAGGCTTTGTTTTTTACATCTCAACATTCTGCCATCATTCTCACCCATCGGTAATAAACTCAAATCAACCAATCAAATTACCTAAAATTCAAGTTACAAGTAAATGACTATCTTTAAATCTCCTCTCTTGCCTTGAAACTCTTCATTTTGTTATTTTTCTACCTGAATCACAACTTTAAGTTGTCCATGTTTTTTCCCATTTTCTTCTCCCTCCATCAAAATAATGATTGTACTAACTTGCCTCAAGAATTATTCCTGAGAGAAAGCACTGTCTAGTGACTAAACCAAGGGCATATGGCTCAAAGAATTTATTTTTGATTTCATTAGCAGTTCACCTGGTGAGCTGGGGAAAGTGATTTCCTCTGTCTGTGTAGCTCTTTACTAGTAGCTACTTCCCAGGGACACCAGAAGAGGTTAATTCATCTGGCCTTATCTTCGTTCATCCCAACTAAGTTAGTCATGGAAGTTCCCCCTGTAGCTGGTAAGATGAGACTCATCTCATCCAAAAAGGCTGAATGAGCTCAGAGAGCCTTACATCTCTCCGCTGACAGCCCTTGGGAAACCAGCTTAGCCAATGACCCCATTTAATTAAAAAAAAAACAACCAGCAAAACCTTTTATTGCATATTTGCCTAGCTCTGTAATATAATTCAAAGAAAATCCCTGTATGTATCAAGAACTATAAACTTTAAAATTAAGAATTATGAAAGACTGTCCCTAATACTCACATTGACCTCACTGTGAATTTTATGCTGACAGCTGCCGCAGCACTGGGCCAGGCAAACCCATGATATGCCATCATCTCCTTGTGATTTTTAGCGGTGCTACCGCAACAGCTATCGCCACATGTCAGACTTGCTTTCCTCAGCAAGAGAGGTCTCCAGAAGCAGGCTGTAACCCCCACATCCCTCAGGAAACCTTCTTCCCTCCATATCATGGGTCTTGATTCTTTCCTGTAGTTGCTCTCTTACCCTTCCTGAGGTTTTGCAAGCAGAGAAAACGACACCAGAAATTCTCTCCTCAATTAGTCTCTAACTAAACACTGAAGCAAATGCACCCTGAACTCACAGGATAGATCTGAAAGCCACACGTCTGTCTTTTTTTGCTTTATAATAGATTCAAGAGCAGCTCTCTAGGAAACCCCAGGACAACACACTTCTACTTTCAAATCAAAACATTTGGCTTGTTCAGCATTTTTACATAAATAACTGCAGAGAAATCTAAAGTTTTCTGCATTCCTATTCTCTGGGGACATAAGCTGAACACCCAAGGATTGTACAGAAGCCTGTATTTTAGTATTAGTTTAAGCATATGAGCACCAGTAATATTGACTATATTGTGGAATGTCATCCAATTTACGGACTCGTTTGTATTTTCAGTCATGTCTCTACATGAAGTAATTCACCTGAAGGCAGAGAAAATCAGGTTTCTGGTGAGCTTCTGAACTCTGTTAAAATAAACCATGTTAAACTGTTCTAATAAAAAATATTTTTGTGAAGAGTCTTCGGTATCTTTCACAGCCCAATCACCCAGGACTAGTCTCAAGTTACCATCATAGCCTGTAAACTTCAAGTTGTGGAAGTTTTCATGAAGACTAGGAAAAGCACTAGCAGTGAAATAGGACAGACTTGCACTAACTGCATGTAAAGAAGGAAAAAAAAAGTACACTGAAGGTAACTAAAAAGCAACACAGTGAAACAAACAGCATCTTTGCAAAGTGCAAATATCAATAAGAAAGAAAAGAGAACACCTTTTAAAGTGAATAGCTGGAGGTAAATGCAAGCTTCTGAAGTCACATGATCTATGAAATGATGGCACTGTGAAAGAACAGCAAAAGTATTGGTAGAGTTTGCTGCTTAAAAAGTAAAAAAGGACAGTAAACACAAAACGTCTTTAGCATGGAATACATTGTTTTCAGATGGAAAGCACGATCAGGAATTGAAAAAAAAAAGCGAGTGAGACAAGACAGAAACACTGAAACGGTTTCAGCAATAATTTCAAGATTTTCTCTTAATCTGGTTCTAAAGTGAATTATTCCTGGGCTCCTCTCCACTAGCTCAGCAGCAAACTCCCAGAGAAACTATTCCTGTAGTATCACTGCGGTTACAACATTGTTATTCCTATTACTGCCAAAAGGCCAGTACACAAAGCCATGCATTTCTTTTCTATTGCTAGGAGTTCTTGTATTCTGAAACAGCTGTTGTCTAAGGGCAAAACTGCAGGTGAAATGGATTTCAGCTTAGTGAACCCTAAAACAGGGAAGAAAAGTGGGAAGAATTTGTAGCCCATACTTCACAACTAAATTAGCAGCTGCAAATGTAACAGCTGTTGCAAAAAGAAAATCAACTCTTTATTTGTATTCCCAATGAGATTTATTAATGATTATCTTAACAAAGTAGTAAAAAGAGGAAATTACAAAACTTTAACTAACAAATTGCTAAAGAGAAGAAATTAATAATCTCCAGTGTGAGGATTTAACAGATACACTTTTTTTCTGCGTAGGTATAAATGTAATTAAGCAGAGAAGACTGTATAAGAACAACAAAAAATTAAACAGGACCTGCACTATAACTGAAGGTCGAAGATAGAATTACAGACACCCCCCCCCC
>Ga0065711_1029280_pt1 | contig 36824 bp, 16 predicted proteins | sample Hoacrofraction12_FD_59098 | JGI IMG/M metagenome (GOLD analysis project Ga0065711, IMG submission 59098) | Hoatzin crop microbial communities from Cojedes, Venezuela - Epithelial fraction 12 v2 (version 2) | ecosystem: Host-associated > Birds > Digestive system > Esophagus > Crop | place... | reverse complement strand
AATTTAGCCTAAACAAGCTATTAAAATGAAGAGACTGCTTGGTCTGGAAGGACAACAATTGGCTGAATCTCTAAATAAAAAAGGGGAGAGGGAGGAAAAGACAGGAAACAATAAATGACAAAAAGAAAAGAAGAATGAGCAAGCTCAGAGCGAGCAGACTGACAACCTTTGAGGATTCAGAAAAGGTCTCTTCCCCAATGCAATAGCTTTGTTCATGTGCCTAAACATTGCCTGGGATTTCTTCTTCTTTCTAAGTTGCCTGTGTTTCTGTAGGGAGCTTGCAAATTTTCATACAGCATTTCTATACTGTAACTGTGGATGTGTGGGAATAATAATCTGCTGTTTGTGGAAACCAAGATTTCAGCAGAAGAGGTCTGGATGTCAGTTTTCTCTCCCATTTATACTCAGCATGACACTAGCGTTCATCTGGCAGGTCTATTTCCATACAAAATGCAAGGCCTTGTTCATGTCACTTACCTTGCTTCCATCTGTTTTGGAATCACATAAATTAAATAATCTCAGATACATCTGGGCCTTGCATTTGCTTTCTGTAACCTTTCTTATTTTTGCAGAATTTTACAAATGTGGAAGAATTTACTAAAAGCCCTAGGTGCCCTGATCCAGGCTGGAGAAACAAATCACGGTTGGTCCAATCATGTCCACTCAGCGATGTGTAGAAATAGTAGCAGAATAGCCCATATCTGGAAGAGGGAAGAAAAGATGATTTCAATATACAAGAAGAGATTTCTATATTATAAATGCTCTATCAGCGCTATTTTTCTAGCAGATGTTGTAAGGATATTTTATCTTATTTGGATAGTATGTTATTTTAGCCTGAACCTTCACAGAAACGTCAGATGGAACTTCTGTCCATGTTTCAAGAAATGGCAGTTAATTTTCCCCATTTTGCTGTTCAGTAACATATCCTTCAGAAGCTATATTCATTACGAATTTAGCTTGATGCAAGAAGGAAATATGGGTAACTTTTCAACATCTAGTCTACACTTGTAAGATTAATAATTCAATGTTTGGATACCTTCAGGATTCTGATTAGTATCCGAATGTTTGTATGAGTATTGCTCTGAATTGCACTTTCCATTGGTACTTTTTGTGCAAGTTTTTTTGTAAATGATACATCATTAAGCAAGTTGCTATTGTATTACATTTACATAACATGGTATCAAAGAACAACCCATTCTTTAAGGCTGCCTATTGATTAAGGAAATATACGTTGATTACTTGTGCATCCTGAATGTGAAGAAAGCTGTTGCAGAGTTTTTCAAAAGAGCTGAGAAAACAGCAAATGCTTCTTGTTCCTGTTTCTAGGAGACAACTGCAGAAACATAGTTAGGAATCTGTAAAGTCAGCTAGGGTGGAATCTCAACAGACAGCTCAGTAAATTGTGCACAGAACTCTGCATGTTGCAGACCTTTTGTTATTTTCACCCAAGAGTCAGTTTAGTTTTATTTTCCTTCGTTGAACTACCAGTAGGATTTTACTGAAGAACCTCAAAGACATTTTCCTCCATCTGAAGCGTACAGTAGCAGGAGGTAACGTTATATTCTAGTCAACCTGAAAGGATGTCCTGATAGTATTATTAATTTTGGGGGTCTTAAAAATGTTAACCACATGAAATTGATTGTTGACATTTTTCGTGGTAGAATATTTAATGTGTACTCCTTTCATAGTTGTAGTTGTATTTTCTAATCACAATTACTATAGAACCTGTAACTTTGAAGCATTTTGTTTGGTTTATTCTTTAGAATTTTGTTTGTTAATGATTACAAGATTTAGTAGTTTGTGGCAGAGATTTGAATGGACATACAAGGCTCAGTCTTTTCAGAAACTGGAGAACTGGTGTATTTTAAAGTTTCTGAAGTCAATGATAGTTCAGTAAGTTACATGTTTTGGGCTTCTATCAGATACTGAACTGCTCTTACACCAGAGAACCAGAGAACATTCTTATAAACCAAAACTCCGAATGGTTCGCAAAACGAGAAAGCACTGAAGGGAAAGGTGTGACAGACACCAGTTCTTGCACTGGTATCCTAGAGAATGTCTTTCACATAGGCTCTTTCTCCAACACAGGTCTTGCAGCTTTTCACGCTGCATTTAATTGTTACACAGGGTTTTTTGCGCATACTTTTTCTCTGTGGTGGAGCTTTGCTGAGTTCTGGATAAACAGCTGCCACCTCAGATGTGTGATTAGAGCATCACCTTCTTCAGAAAATTAAGGTAAAAGTGTGCTGATTTAATAGTATAAATTTCCATCTCCTCAAATAAAGGATCCTTAGAAGATGTCTGGCCTGTTGCTGCAGGTTATATGATGCATATTCTGAAAGGGGACCCAGCTGAGAATCGAGGCTTCCATGTGGCGCTGGAAAACTCAGCAGACACATCACGCTTTTGAAAGTTCTTGAGTTATAAGCTTAAAATAGGTTATAGTCTTCTCTTAACCAGACTTGTGCTTGCTAGCAGGAGCATTTGCATACATACTAGCTTAGTAACTGAGGCTGCTCTGCAACTAGGGCTTCCTGAAGATCCCAGTGATATTTGAAATTATAAAATTAAATGGTTAAATTACTGCCAGTTTCTGCCAAGGCAGGGGGATTCTTCCTACCCATACCAAGTAACCAAGGATGCGCCATTTTTGAGTTTGTGCTTGTGTCATATTCAGGCACATTCATGATAGACTAGTTCAGTTCAAGCAGAAACACAGCACAATAGGGCTTTGGCATGAACTCTTGGAGTAGGATCATCCCTGCGCTTGCTGTCCAGGGCAAGATAAGCTGCATCTCAATGTGAACAGACCCAGCCATGAGCAGTGACTTTGAAACCTTGCCAGGTAAAGCCAAAGAAACTGTGAAGCTGGTTACTTGGTATGAATTGTTATTCAGCCCTCACAAAAGAGGCGGCTTTGACAACACCCCCAGTAACCTTGGCAAACTGTTTTGTTAAGCAGGTCTGTGCTTCACTGGCTTTTCAACTTGCAGGCATTCATTGCTGCCTCCTACATATGAATTTATGTTTCAAAGAAGGACTGTGTGGTGGCGGGCAGCTGTGGCATCATGCTGATCTTTTACACTGGCTAACAACGACTGCATCAAACGGCAGGCAAAATAATGTACCACTCTTCCGTTTCTCAAGGGGAAAAGCAACTGAACCTCTTCTCACTCATTTCTGTAGATATGCAGCCTAAAATGTTTTCTCCTTATTTTAAATAATGGAGATCTTTCTATCTCCAACTTGGTCTTCTCATACAGTGGGACGCCGCTGTTGTGGCATGCTGAGAATGGATCCCTAGCAATCATTTCTGCAAAGATTCTAGCAAATAAATGTAATTGCTGATTTTCTTTTTACCTGCTGATACTGGAAAAGAGCAATTTTAGGGTTATTAGAACTTTAAATAGTTAAAGCTCTTCAAGTTTTTATAACTTTCAAACTAAGTCACATTCATGATTGCAAAGAAAGTCTCCTGCAGCTCTGTGCTTCTGTGTCTCTTGTTACAATATGGAAATGGGAATGTTTACTTAGTGTGAGCAAGGCCTAATTAGTGCTTGTGATGTTCTTTGTCGTTGTTCTTAGGCTGTTAGAGATAGGCCTTATGATAGCACAATTGCCAGGAACAACGTAAAAATTATACCAAAGGTGTCTTCTGGATGAAGGGAATATTATTTTGAAGAATGGAATATTGTTTTCAAAATGTCTGTTGACTGTGCATGTTTATACATACAGTATTTCTACTTACTTTTTCCTATAGATCTTTAAAACACCTGGTAGAAAAGAAAGTAGACTTTTCATGGTCTCTGTTGACCATAATCCATTGCCACTATACATAAAGTAGCAAAACCTCGTCCCAACAGACCTATGAAGCAAATCCTTTCCCTGGAAATAAATGCAAGACCAGTTATATAGCCATATTTAGAGCACTTCAAACTTAGACTATATAACTTAATCTGGAAATATTAAATTATTTTATGATAAAGAACAACAAGCAGATTCAATGCAGATCCGTGTAGCTGGTGAAAGAGAGATGAGGTGATTTGCCCAAAGTTTTGCAGCAGACTAAAAGCAAGTGCCATCTTTCTTGTTTACAATTTCACATTGCAGTGTGAAATAAACGCCAATGTGTGCTATGATTCCCATCTTTTATGAAAAGAAATACAAGTTAAGAAGTAGTAGCTACCAATTCGTCCAAAGTCTTATATTGAGCACAACTGGAGTCTGGTGTATAAAAGATGTTGAAACGCACATCATGCAGACATTAGGCAATTAGATATAACTTCCTTTTTTGTCTCCAAACTAGCCATCTAGGGGAGTGCGGAGATGCTCTGATTAGACAGAAATGGAGTACATTTAATTTCCACTTCCAGCCATTTCAAAATTCCTTCCTCGAAGAGTCATCTTTCCAAAACTCTAAATTTTGTGTTCTGCTTAACCTCATAGGTATTCCAGAGAATATGCTAGCTAGACTTCTCTTTCCACACTCATTAGTTCAGCGTGCTTGGCTCATTTCCTAGGATTTGGTCTAGCATAGCCTCTGACCATTCAGGCCATTTGTCTGAAAATCATTTCCCTCTTCACTTCTGCAATTTTCGTTTAGTGCCTGAGCAATTAAAATCCCTAGAGATCAAAGCCCTGGTTTTCCAACTGTCCCTTTCTTTTCAAAATCATTGCATGAGCTACTTTTCCTAACTGCATGAGCTGTGCTCAAACAAAGAACGTATGACAATTGCTCAATTGTTAGAAATTGTGAATACTGTCTTAGCCAAAATATTGACATCGTTCTGACTGGCACATTAAGGATTAATTTTTACTAGGGCTGCAACTACAGATGAGCAAATCATTTGGATGACATAAAATCAAATCAGTTGTCATATAAAGTCGTTGAGGTCTAAATAACAATTATTTCTCACTTTCCTATCTCGATTCTGTGATTCTGTGATTTCTTGATCCTAACTATTCTGATCCTAACTATTCTGTAGCATTCCTGCATTATTCCTGACTCTCAACAAGGAAGGATTTCACAGATGTTTATTCTTTCTGGCACTCAAAGGTCTGTGGAAAGCATATTATGTATATGCAGCATCTGTTTCATGGAAGAATACAAATTGTTTCTCTGTATACAATTTGTCTGGATTCACATGTTCATTACAGAACTACGTATTCCTTTACATCGACATCATGCTTCTCCAGGCATTTCTAGTCCTCTGTGATGGAAGCAGGCTGTGTTAATGAGGCACTCTGTGTGTGTGTGTGCGTGCGTGTATGCGTGTGTATCTCCAGTTCCTGGGATACAGGATAGACAGATGAGATCTGTTCAGGACTCCTCACCCCCAAAACTTCTCTAAATCCCTTCTACAGCTATTATTGTCAGCTTTTGTTAATTCAGACTGGAGGGCTATAATATGTGTCAGTCAAGAGTTAGCACGCTTCTTTCTACCATATACTAACTCCCAGACTGTATACATGACCCAGAACAGGTGGAGGACTGTTAACAGGCAGAGTGCCATGTTCCTGCAGTCACAGAGTAGGTGGTTTTGTGGGGAAGGTGGAAAGAGGGAGGTTTTTTTTGTTTTGTCAGTGAGTGGGAGAAGTAGTGAAGTTGTAAAGAACATAGGGAGCGTAGGGTGTGAGGGGAGAGAATATAGGGTTTGCAGCACTGTAATTTAGACCAAGGCAGAGATCTCAGAACATTATTTAATAGAGGCTATATACTGTGCAATACTTAAAACAAATAGATGGAAATGAGTTTTTCTTCTATGAATATGGCATAATCCTCAGGAACGGTGTTTTCGCAAGGTACAATTACAGCAGAGTCCTATCAACCTGCTAGGTTAATTTCTCCATACAGAACTGCATGTTTTTCTCCCTCAGCCAGCCATTCATTTGTCCGCCTACAGCTGTAGCACCAGGCGTGAAGAGGCAGCTCTAAAGCACTAGTTACATGACTCTGTGAAGAGTGAGCTAGTAAGGCAGGAGCATTACCCAGGAGCACCAAAATAGAAAACCCTGCCTGCCTCAGAATCCTGTGTCATCAGCCATGACGATCCCAAAATGCACTAAATCTGTTGTAGATGTTGAGTGATCCTTGCCTTAGATTTAGACAAAAACATTCTTTTTAAACAAGATACTTTCTAATGCCTTAGCTGGAAAATTAAAGAAAGAGTTTGAATCCTAGGTTCAAAGTAAAATTGTTCCTGACAGTCTGGATTTGGAGAATTGTTTCAGGATTGTTGGAACAGCAATATGCATTTACCTTTCAGGGACACGTCTTGGTTCATATCTGCATGTGGATATCTTTTTCTGTTATTTTGTGGAGAAGTCTTCAGAGAAAATAAACTTTTGATTCCTCAGCTAGGTGGTAGGGTCTTCTTCCTCAGTCCTTGTTCCATACTATTTATTCAAGGAGTTCAAAACATGTAAAGCTGGGAAGTTCCAGCTGTATTCCCATGAGATAAGACATATTTCAATGTCAATATCATAGAATATTGATTGAGGCACAAAGAAGAGTTATGAATTATGTGAGGTCTCAGGGAGTTAGTGGCAGATCCAGTAGCAGAATGAAGGTGACCTGACTTCTAATGCTACGCTCTGTCAGCTAATATTGTCTCTGTTGAGAGAGTCTGCAGTTGCAGACTGATACAATTTACCATATGATTCTAGCTAAGCTGGTGCTTCCCCCGCCAGCTCATTTGCAGAAGGCTTTTTAAAAAGCAAACTTAGCAGCAGCTCCTGGCTTGGCAAAGGAGGTAAATGTAGGACAAGGACTCCAGCAGAAAGCCGTTGCTGCAGCGAGTTACAACTGCCCGGTGCGGAGTCATTGAGTTGCCTCGCTGTTAGGCAGCGGCTGGTCTATTCATTCTGCAAACAGCCGCTTTCCTTTCCAAGACAGCCCTAGGGACACAAGGGAATGGCAGAGTTTATTATAAACTGAGTAAAGGAACAGACTATTGCTGGAGGAGATCCAGGGTTATAAAAGATTGTAGCAGGGGGGAAGAGGAGGAGGGAACAGGACAGAATTTGTGTTTGTATGTGAGGGGCTGCGTACTGGTGGCTTCATGGAGGCATTCCCCAAACCCTCAGGACCTTTGCTGGTTTTGGTGTGATTTTCTGCAGTGCATACCATACTGTGTCAAACCCCACTTACTTTTTATTGTATCAATCATTCTCTTTATGCAGCAACACGAATCGGAGAACGCTTGCAGGTCCTGTTCTGAATGTGCTCCGCTCTCTGCCAGCTCAGCCTAGTTACTGCTGTAACTTAGTCTGGGGGATGGGAGAAAAAGGTTGCTGCTACTTTAAATATAATGCATTAAGAGGATGCTGGAAAAAGGCCTGCATGCTGTAATACCCAGCCATCTAGTTGGAAAAGGAGCCAGATGTAATACAAAAGAAGAAACACAGCCTCTTATGGATGCAGCACTAATTCATAAATCAGGTGAATCAGCTTAGGCAACTGCTGTGTTTTTATGCCTCTGCTGCATGGAGAACTGCATGTTGGATGCTTTTATTTGAAGTAATGGAACCAGATAATCCCTTGGACCAGGACAACTCCAATGGTAAGAAGTAGAAAACATAGAAAAGAGAGGGAAAAAAGGATAGTGAAAGAGTGTCTGAGTTACACATCCTACTAAAGGCGCAGGTTTAGGCATGTGTTTTTACTGTCTTCTGCATGGATAAATAGAAATGAATGTGGTAATGTGCTTCACATTATCTTAGAAATCACTCTGTTTACAGGGTTTGGAGATAAACGTATAGTAGGCTGATACATACAGTGTGTTGCAAGGAGCAGTAATCAGGCAGCATTAACCTATCTCTTGGACAGTCTGTGCAGAGAGAAGAGGAACCTATGCATTCTACGTTATTCAGTTTGGGGGTCTTTTTTGCCAGTGAGAAAAGAATGTAACTTTATGCCGTATGTGCTGTCAAACGTAGCATTTGGAAACAGTTTCTTTATCTGCAGAAAGCTTTCCTACAGGCAGTTGCATGAGTAATTTACTTAGAAGGATATATTTAGCTAGGGACCACATAAATTCACCCTGGAATTAAAGTCCATGGTTAAAACTGCAGCTATTCCCCGGATTTATAGCATTCCACATGCTGATGTTCTGGTATCTAGTCTATTGGAAGGCACACAAAAAGCATAAATTGGGATTAAAAGTTGTTTGCAATTGCTAGTCTTATTTCTCTGTTAGCAGAATAGATTGTCTGCATTGAGGACAACAAATTGTTTACATTTTTGAAAGCAATTTAAGAGGGTGATTTTTAAAGTAAATTGATTCTCAGCCTTTCAGTAAGTATTTGGTACTATTCTGGATACAGTTTGAAATCCGCAAAGTATTCCATATCCTACATATATATTGTTCAAGAACTACTGATGTATTTCCCACAGCATATTCTCTGCTGATAACCTAGAGCTTCAAGTACGACACAACTGCAGTGTTAATATCACAGTAGACCTAAATGTGTACGGAAGGAATGTGGTTAAGGGAATGAAGTAACATTTAAACTATGTGAACAGTTGACTGGGCAGATATAAGTGGGCAGCACTGCTTTACTTCGGGCTCTGTGCCATGCCGAAGTTGAATTGTATAAGTAATCAAGGACAGATTTCAGTGTTGTTTCAAATGATAATATTTACATGGAAAGATGAAGAGGGGAGGATCACACTTTTTGTTTCATTTTTCTGTTCTCTTTCGTATGTAGTTATATGAATTTCACACTAGAAGAAGAGCATCTACCTCTCATGTCTTAGATCTCTTAGACCACTAAGATATAGAAATAAATCTTTTTTTCCTCTTTAGAGCAGGAAGTTTTAGGATTACTAGACAAGTGCAGGCATATTTTGGGCTGATGTTAACAAACATATAAGCAAGTATTCTTGCCTGTCCTGACATTGAATCTGGGCTTTAGGAGTCACAGAGTGAGTGTCCTGATTCTGTGGGAAATATAAGTTTAACTTTGGTTTCTCAAATATGTTAAAATGGCTCACTAAATTTAGAATGCATGTTTAAAGATATACAGATTTCTCATTCTTCTCCTTACAGACATGTGAAGTATATTCAGTCGCATTGTGTAGAAACTTGTGTTCCTACAAAATACTTGAATAAGTACGCAGACACTGGAAATGTTCATGAACTGAGAAATGAGAGATAAATAAGCACTTATGGTACCAAGTATCCTAGAAAACCTTCACTGGCTCCCCTTCCTAACTATGTAAATCCCCATCTTCCTTTTAGAGTTTTTTTAATTACTTCGATTTAAACTATCCCATTGTAAAGCAAATGGGTTGGACCATTTCTTGATCCAAAGGTCAGTTGCTTAAGTGTTCTACTGCTGGAGCTGCAGGAGCAATGTGCAGGACTGAGGGATTAATGGATTGTTTTGATATGCATTATTTTGCATGAATTCAGTAAATAGAAAGTTATAAAAAATATGCAGGCAGAGTGCTGTTAAGAAAGATTTTCTCCTTTGAGAATGTTTTCCTGTAGCTGTCATTCCTGAAGGAGCCCCTTTGTCCCTTTTGTTATCAAACAGCTAGTGAACTGCTGTGAACTGTTGTGTTTATCTTACGGTATTGCTCGTGTGACAAACACTAATGCCTTAGGAAGTGACCATAACTTGAAACTTCTGTGTTTACTGTAGAGGTGCCTTTTTACCTTCGAGAATGTCGAATCCAATTTGTTTTTCTGCTGGCGGAATGAAAACTGTTATTTAATGTTTGATCTACCTGATAGTCCATATCGGTTAACCACCTACCTTAAAATTCAGCGTCAGTTTATTCTTAGTTACTTATCGCCAGACCAATCAATAGATCATTAGTGATAGTAAAAGCTGTTCTGAAGAATATGTGGCAATAATATTCTTTAGAGTTGCTCCTTTTGCCTCCTGCAGCCCTTTCATTTGGTTACAGCAATGTATGAAATCAACTAGAAGGACGTTAGTGGAATATTCAAGACTGAGAAGCTGTGTGTCTCGTTTCTCAGCACAGTTTTTTTTCCTAATCAAATTAGATTGCCAGCTTTTCACACAGATACCTCATAGATTTATTATTGCTTGTAACTGGAACAGAGAAGGACCACTCATTTATTTGGGGGACTGAAATGAGATTTGAGCTGTGTTAGTTGCCTTGACGTAATAAACCCTGGAATAGAATCATAACCTGTGGATGAAATGGTTATTGGATTTTTCTCTGTGATTCTTCACTGAGCGGTAGTGCTTGCCCTGCTTTGAACACAGGCTGGATAGGTTGCTATCCATTTTGGCATTTGTGGAAGGAGACAGAAGTTCTGTAACTTTTCTCCACATGTGCCTAGGATACAGGCTCACATAAAGCTACAGGTTCTTGTAAGGATTTTAAAAATCATTAAAGCACCCCTTTTCCCCCTTTCCCCTCCCCCCTCCCTGTATTGTCTTTCCATTCTCTGAAACGCAGGAATATAAAGAAAGATTATTGTCATTTTATGATGGCTCACAGTTCTGACTTTTTGATGTCTTCTATTTAATGTACTGCCATGGTTTTACTTGATTCTTTTCACAAATTTTTTTCTTTGAAGAAAAGTGCTGAAGAATGTGCTGATTCTGAAACCATAACCCTAAATTACCCATTTCAGAGGGATGACATATCAGAGCTACAGATTTCTCTTTTGTACTATAGCTGCTTGCAGCTACAAGAATAAAAGAAACTCAGCAGCTTTTTGCGAGCCGGTGAAGATTTATAAGATGTTGTGTTTGTGTACAGACTCTTCAGTACAAAATGTCTATGAATTGTGCATTCATTGTGTCTTCTAATTGCTTAGATCACAGTTTATACAGCTATAGTGAATAGTGGTGCCACCTCTGAGTTTATTCTCTTGTGTGTACTGATAATATTTCTTCGTGAATTAGTTGTTAATCTTTCAAGGGCACAGTATTTTTAGTGGACCTTTTGAACAACCTTGTAGACCAAATCCCAACTACTGGTTTTAGTGGAATTATATTCCCTACACAATAAGCGTGAATCACAGATGCAAATTGTGTACCACAAAGAAATGAAATTAAACCATTGTACTTTACTAATACAATAATTATGGCATATTTTTTTCAGTCGCTGACATACACATTCAGCCAGGCGAATTATGTGGATGCCAGCCAGGCTTGGATTTTGTCTGCTGTTGGTAATTTGGATTTTTCAAGCAGTGTTCTAGGGCAGTAATGAAATCCCAGCCTCAGTGACACCTTGATATGCATTAGAAATCACACTTGGTAGAGAGGAAAACAGAAGCAAGGACTGGGAAAACAATTCTTTGTAGATTAGACATGAAGTTTGTTAGCAGAGTTGGGTGGGAACCGAAGACGAACAAATTATGGCTGCTGCAGGTGAAGACTGAGGTGTTCTGTTCAGGGAGACAGGGCAGATCAGCCTTAGACCAGGAAAAGGCGCTGAACATTGCTGCTGAGCTGGCTTTGGCAGATGGTGTAGTTTGGGGCACCTCGTCTGCTAGCTCAGCAGAGAGCCAAAGGCTCATCAGAACTCCAGGCTCAATCTTGAGTTTCCTGGGCTTGAGATTTGTTTTTACTGTGTGGGCAATATGTATGTATTCTTAACTGTATATGATCTTCTTTTAAAGATGATATGATGAACTTAGAGAGAACAAAGATTAGATTAAAAATAAGATGAAAAATAGTAAAATATTTTGAAATGTCTTTTTGAAAGTTCCACAGAAGAGGCTGTGAACCAGGAATTCCCCATGCAAGAGGAAATTCTGCTGCTATGTGGTGAGGCAGACGCAGATAATAGGGGAGCTGATTTGGTATTTCTTCTTCAGAACCGCATTTCAGGCATCTAGTAATGAGAAAAAGAAAGAAAATAGAATGACAACACTAATTTTCAGTGCAGTAGTCTGAAGCCCCTGCCTTCTAAATAGAAGTAGTACTCAAGATGCCATGCAGTTATGTTTTGAAAAGTAAACTGCCCCTCATGTACCGATAACTGAGTATTTGAAAGTATAAGAGCAAATTATTTACATTTTACCATTCTAATTAAGTTAACAAATCTTCCCCTGTTCTGAATTCCCCAAGTGCGTGGAAATGATTTTGATGTGGTGCACTGAATAAGCATGTAAGACGTGGGAAGAGGAGGAGAATATAGAAAAGACTAGCTTCCTTGAAGTTTATACAGAAAAAAATCATAGCAAACTTTTTCTTAGTTTTTATTGTGTTTTAAATAGTCAAATTAGGTTGATACAGCTGTCAGTCATAAACATATTAAATGCAGAGAAAATACAAGGTCTGAAGAAGATACGGAGTCATACAGAGAATGAGTAGTAAAGAATTATAATACAATCTTAATAGGGCATACTATGCATTTTTGTGCAACGTGAAAATAATTATTTTTTGCTGTCTTTCTAATGGGCATGGGTCGCTGTGTATTGTTTTGGGTTTTTTGTAGGCTTGCACAAATTGCAGGCAGCTTGCTCGGACCTTTCAAAGGCAGAGCATCGATCCTTTTTCTCACCTGAGCAAAAAGAAGGAGTTTTGTCTAGCAGCAGCACCAACTGCACAAAAGCATAGGTGAACTTTGGCACTTCTTATCCATGGTGCTGTCCTGCTCTATTAAGTCTGAAAACTTGGTTTCTCTATGGAGTGAATGCTGGAAAGTAATGAGTGTTGGTGGTAGTAGTTTTTAAAAGTTAATTTCCTGTCATTGTCTACAGGACTGAAGAATAATGGTAATGAGTAACTTGGCAATTAAAGATATTAAACTGCCATTAGGTGATTAAACAGTGCTGTGCTGTGGCCTGTGGCATAGATCCTTAAAAAATTATCCATTCTTTCGCTGCTTACCTCAGCCAACATTTATGTTGCTTGCAAAGAATTCTTTGGGTTAAATACATTAAAGAAACAAAGTGTAGATTATTACTGGAAATATTTATCTTAGATATCTGTGAGTAAGCAGAATATTTAACAAAATGTGTTATTTCATGACATTCCGTTAGAAAAGTGCGATCTCTTTTTTGAGCCATTTTTAAAAATCATACTTTTTCTTAGTGAATTTCAGTTTTCAAGGCTGAGCTATCAGAGGGCTATGGAGTGTTGGGACAGTTATACTTCATTCTTTTCTTGGTTACAGTTCTTACACCATGTCTGTCTTATGGCTTCTGACAAAAGAGAGGTAAAGAAACATGTGCTTGTTGGTAGGAAAAATCGAAATGAAAAAGACATATAGCAGTGTAATACCTAGAGAAGATAAACAGAATCAGAAGATTCCTGATGACTTGTGCATAAAAGTGGTAGGCATATTTTGGGTGGCAACCATTTTCTTCTATATTTTGCTGTAGTTTTCTCTGTTTTACCTACGCTGTATTCAGGTACAAACAATAACTCATAGGAAGGATGTGTTGTGCTGAAAGGTGAGTCTGAAGCAGCTAATAAATTTTTCTGGGAAAAAAGTTCTAAATCTTGGTGGGCAAAACCAAAGTGGGACATCTGCACGTAAGAAATACTGGTGACAAAATCAAATAAAATATTCTACTTGAGGGCATTATTTATTGGTGATCATCTGAAATAGTGACAAATTTGCCCTGCAAGTAACATTAGGCCACTGTTCCACATTATTTTCTGAGGTTCCTACAAGTTATATGATCAGTATTGGACTTACTTACTCCAAAGAAATGATCCAGGTATGTGTCGTAATTATTGTTCGAAAAGAATCGTAAATAAACTGCCTGAGCTGTCAGTGACCGTGTGGCAAGTAGAGCAAACGTCACAAAGTTTAAAGTTGGTGGGCAGTTGTAATGGAGTTTCTCTGTTGTCACCAAAACTTCTTGGCAGAAAAGAGAAAGATTTAAAACTAGATATAAGCACGATCTGGTAACTGCGTTATCACTTGCACTAAGCAGCAAAATGGAAACATCCAAAATAGCTTTAATAAAGTGTCCAACAGTATCAAAAAGGCAGCAAGCCCCAGGGGAACAGGAGACCCAAGAATTAGGAAGATTACTGTATAATGATTTGTAGGATGCATTCTACAGTTTCCAAGTTTGTAAATGAATTTCAAACAACCGTTGCATGCAGTCTCTTCCTTTCTCTCCCTACTGAAATCTGTAGAAGAGGGTAAAGCCAATCAACAGACAAGCATCCCACCAGATTATGAGCATGCAGTAAGAGAGAACCATCTGTATGAAATCGTGAAGGAACATTAGATTAAAAGAATGTAACCGTCCATACTTGGAGGTACTGGAAACAGTCAAAGTAGTGTCTTCAGTCTTTGGTAACAAAGAACAGGGTCCTTTCATAGTCGAGCATATTCAAGGCCTCTTGTATCTTGCTTCTAAAACAAGAGCAACTTCAAAGTGCAGCGCTGCTGCTTCCACAGGGAAACCTCCCAGTTCTGTCTCTAAAATACAGCACCGTTACAAGCCTCTTTCAAAACTTCCCACAGCAACAGCCTACTATTGGAGAGGTGAATTCAGTATAAATAAATGGAATGGAAGTGTGTACTCTATTAATCTTTCTTCTGTAATTACTGAAATCTGTCTAGTCAGTACCTGGTATCTAAAAGTAGTTGTTAATATTAGTGAGGTGTATCAGCTGTGTGAGGAAGCTACCTAGAAAAATTCCTCAGAATGATGTTGCTGGGATAGTGAAGACAAGAGGTTTTCAATGTTTTGTTCATGTCTGATTTGGAAGGGATTTCATGGGAGCAGAGATGATGAGGAATTAAAAGCATACGTCTGATGTATCAGGGTATTTATAGGTCAGAAGCTTTTAAATTCATAAGGTTCTGGCAGTAGATAACAGAAACTGGAAAAGCTACTGAAGAAATTGTCAGTCCTTATTGAGAGCTGAGACCCACATTTTGACAAAGGGTCGATCAAGTGGTTTTTTCTGCAGTCTTTAATCAAGGGTTATTGTGATCTCATACGTGTAACTACTGAGATGTTGGACAGCAGCTGCCTCTTCTGGGGATGCCCGGAAAGATTGACAACTGCTGATGCTTTAGATCCCGGTCTAACAAATGTACTGTACACGAGGGATATAAAGAATAAATAGCTGCTTACCTTTAGCCACTTCATGGTAATAGTCTTTATTATGTCTGAGGAGGATGTTTGCCAAGGAGGTTTCTCAGTGCAGACATGTGGTTATCATGTCAGAGCACTATGGTAATAATGTTTACATTTAGATGTGCCTCCCCTCTTAGCATCTCCAAGGAACTAGCATATGTAAAAGATTTAATTGCAAAGCATTGCTGCTGCTGCTGTGGGCTCGGAGACCTACCAGATGCCTTGCTGAGTGAGTCAGTACTCAATGATTTTGGCTGTTACAGAGCTCAATGCAGTGATCAGAAAATGTCTGCCAAAAGGAAGTTTCAAGAAACGTTTTCCTACCAGGTCCAGATATGCTTCTAGTTTTGTTTCATACCTTTAAATACTTCTCTAGATGTAGCTGGGGAGCCGTAGGCAGCTGTGGCAGATGTAATAACACAAGCCCTTGTTCCTTGTCCTGTGGCTGTGTGTGGGGGTTTGTTTGCTTAACCATTGGGTGGGCATGGCTTGCCTTCTGCAGCAAATCGATGCCTTTGAGTGTAGGTCCTGTTGTTAACTCCAAGCTGGAGAAATCCTGATGCTGGGTGTTTTGAAAGTAGGAAAGTAAGATGCTAATAGAGTCCTCTTATTTGTTCCAGAAAGAAATAAAAAAAAAAATATATCAAAACACTAATAGTAAAGTTAGACCAGAGTTTACGATATTTTATTGTCTCTACAACTGGTCTTCTGTTTTGCAGAAATGCCATTAGAGCATTACTCATGGCAGGGAGACTATCCCTGAAGAGTTTTTCACAGTCCATGTGTCAGACAGGAATGCAAAGGATCAATTTACAGCCACAGACAAAGATCTGAAAATGTCCGGGGGGACCTGGGCGAATGCTTCTCACCCCAAATAGTTTTACTGATTTAACTGATTCCACTTGTCTGCAGTTTGTTTTCAGCTACCCCACAGTTAATTTCTGAGTGGCAGCAATAAAAACATTGTATGTAGCCTGCAGTGAGAGCGGGTATAGGAACATTAAACAGTGTTACCTCCTTGCAGTCTCTTCTGTTCTACAGCTAAAGAGAATTTCAGTATGTTTGGAAATCTCCCGAGTGCACGACTGTATTCCGGAGAGAAACCTGCTGGTGCTGTGCAACTCTGTTTCCATGCGGAACTTGCTTTGTTTAGCAGATCATCCTTTACTACTCAGTTGCAGCTGTCAGGAGAAGCCAGGCATCACGTTGAGGAGTTGAGTTTAAAAATGTTCGCTGGCTGAGACAGTTGCAATAATCTGTAAGCTAAGCAAAGCAGTTGGAAATAGTTTACTGGTCCTGTTTGGCCAGGTTTTGGGTAATGGTTGTACTTCACCAGGAAGTTGGTAGTCGTCGTTAATTCATCTGCTTCTTAGGTGTATTTGTTTTATTCTAATTTAAAGTTTCCGGTAAATTTTAGACAAAACCAGAGGATGTATTAATCTGTTTAGGAGAGACAATTTTGAAATTAACTTTTCTTCTTTTTACATCATTTGAAACAGGATCTGTAAAGTTAGGCCTTAATCTTAGAAATATTTATGTATGTATTCAGATGGCGTGAGGAGTTCCGCTGAGTTACCTGGAAATTGTTTGTCTGGAAGAGCACACATGCAGTTCATCTCTTTTTTTGACTCTTACAAATGTTTGTTGCTTTTGAGACAGAAGAAAAAAAGCAAAGATTTAATTCTTATTGTGACTTCTAACCCAAGATGAAGTTGTTCACACGAATTAAAGATACGGAAAATATAATCAGCATTTAGGATTTGGGGAAAAAAGCAGGTGCATTCAACCTGAAACCAGCTCTTGGTGCGCTCGGGGCTGCTGAACTGACTGCCTGTGCCTCTGCCTAGGAGAGAGGCGTGTTTTATTTTCCCTGCTTATTCATCTTCTGAGTCATTCATCTTCTGCTCTAGCTATTGAAAACTGTAACCGAGCCTGGGAAGCGCTGGGCTTTGGAGCGCTGCCTCCTGATTGGACCAGGGCATGCTGCTGTGGGGGAATTATGTGGGAATACCATCTGCTCCGAGAGCTGCCAGTCGCCGAGAGTTTCGCTTGGAGAGGCACCTTTAGCCGGGACTACGGGCAAGGGGAGCGAGCTGGCTTTGCCTGTTTCTTATCCAAACTTTTAGTTGTCGCTGGATTTCCTTTCTGTTTCCCTGTTGAACTTTTTTTGTGCTTTGCTCAAGGGCTGAGGTGCTTCCCCTGTGGGTTTTGGGGTTGTTTTTCCTTTATTTTTTTTCCTGCGTGGGATTTCTTCTGGGGTTCAGCATGCACACCAAATGGGGGAATAAATCGGCAAGTTTTGCAGCTGTTTATTGCAGCAGAACAGTTAACATGGAATGTCTGAGTTGCTTTGAGAAACTACTTCCAAAAAATTTGACCTGCTCGTAAAAAGGTAAGCAGTTAAGGACTTCAGAATCTCAGGGACTGACTTTTTACTTGCATAGAGGTTTTGTTTCGTTAGGAATGAATATGTCTCATTTGAAATGTACAGTTGCCTTGTAGCAATGCCTGAGATCAAAGACTGTGTTTTGTCTCAGAATTTCTTTAATGAGCCCAGAAAAATGAGCAGAGTTGGAACAATGATGGTCTTTTGCTCTTTTGTATAGAAATCATTTTACAATAGGTGTTAGTACAAACTTTCTGCAGTGCAAGTGTAATTGTAATTCAGGACAGCACATACCGGTTTGCGTCTTTGTGAAGGGAAATCTCACAACTCTTGTTTTCCTGATTATGGACTCTCTTTTTCAGACTGTTATCTCAGACAAAACACAGCTATTTTTCAGCAGTCTGGATTTGCAGTCAAATGGTGCATACCACTTCAAGAAGACAAGATGTAGTCTGTGAGCCCATTAAATCCTGCTCACTAATGACCTGCTGGTGCAGACTCAGTCACTAGAGAGAAAACTGTAGCCATTCCTTTAACCTCAAAACAACAGGCCTGACGCCAACACGATTGGTGGCCACCACTCTCTCCCATTGCTGTTAGCACATACTTAACTTTTTGGTGTTACTGCTTTAAAACGTAGTTTGTTTCGTTACATTTCAGTCAGACACTGCTAACTACACAAGGCAAAGTTAGCTAAGGGAGGACATGAGATACTGCTGTTTTACAAAATCTTAGCCTTCCTTCCAGTGAGTCAGATTGTTCAGTTTACGGTTTTCTGTTCCAGGGAGAAATCTGCAAAGCATATTTCCAAGACTTTGTTTGCTGAAGGCTTCACTGTAGTTTATTTTAGACAAATACCTTTTTCTTAGCTTTCTCTTTTGTGTTGGTATGTTAACTGTAACTGTATAGTAAGTGTGTAAGTACCTATATGTATTCTAAGAGAAATGTTTAGTACCTGTAAATAAGAGAACAGTGGATTTATGTAACTGAGACTTGATTTAGCCGAAACTTTTCATATTGAATCAATTTTAAATAAACAAGAGAAGATCTTACATCTAGTACGCTTTCTTACACTCAAGCCTTTTGAGCTAATCTTCTTGTAATAGAGAAAAGAGCTGTAGCTGTCTGCAGTTTCACTAAAAAAAAGATTAACAGTTAGACATCTTTTCACTTAGTCATTTTTGTGGCAAAATGCCAGATCGTCAAAAGCAACTCTTTTAGTAAGAAAAAAACCTTACTTTGCCAAAGCCTGAATCAGGAAAATTGTTGCGAGCCGAGGAAGGAATTGCCGGAATCACACAGAGGTGCAACACCAGTGCAGTCCATTGGCTGGTGGTCACTGTGCTTGCTTAGCGTATAGGGCAGATGGAGTAAGGTCGCACTGTGCCTGGTGCCAGCCAAGTGTGTATCTCTCGCTTTATGTGTGTTAAAAAACCTTGAGAGGTCATGCATGTACCAGTACAAATGAGATTTTCCAGTAATCATCACATTTCTGGGGATAGAAAAACTATTGGTCATTCATTGCTGCTGATAATAATAAATGCTTACTTAGCTCTTTTTTGGTGGAATTGTATTGTCAATCATAGATTTCCCAGGTGCCCTTTCTTAATCTGTCATTGGGCCAGACATCGTGATTATAGTGAAGTAGCATGAGGAGTAAAATTCTGACCTTTGAATTCCAGAGGTGAAGATCACTTCCATTCCAGACATAGCAGAAGGTTTTTAGCCGTTGGCAGTGGTGACGGAATATCAGCAATAACAGATAGTATATGGGACAGTGGAATCAGAGCTTTGTAGTCCAGTGGTTATGTACATATGCACACTCAGATCAAGCACCAGCTGATCATAAAAGCTGTTTATTTTTTGCTCAGAGTGGACAAACTTTTTATACTTCCCCTTCATCAAACACAGTAGTGACTTGGTTCGGTGGTCTAACTGTGATATGTGTTTTTGCATGGGTAGAGTTTATTGTTTAGGGGCTCCACACGCAACCCTTCTGTAGAGCATTACTGCTAGACCCCTCAACAAAGCTCTCCACACCTTAGTTAATATTTCCCTTTAATGTGGTCCTGTGTGGCTGCAAAGCACTTTTTGTTTGCCTGCCTGCTGCTAATATGCTACTATGATCATCAATACTGCAATGCTTAAATGTTTTTCACTCTCTAATCCAGATATCTTCGTGCGAGCTTAAATGTGTTGCTGATACCCTGTTCTTACAACAGGGAGCCAAATTAAAAGTAGCTTGCCCAGAGTCATGCAGAGGAAGCGCTGGTTGCATTGGATCTTCTGCGTTCCTAGTTAGCTCTTTAGCCATTCCTCTTGCTCCACAGTCTTGCTCCTTGCCCATTTGCCTTGCTTCACTCTTCTTTTCTTCCCTCCCTGCAAAAAAAAAATCCCCCCAAAAATGGAGGGCATTTGTCATTTTGCTGTGGAGAGCATTATCCACCTGACATGTCTATATGAATTTGGAAAATCTCAGTGCTGGTTTTTTTCAGCAGATCAGGGTATTTGTTTCTTTGAAGGTGAAGAATTGTCATTTTCACTATAGGAAAGAGTACTTTCTTGCTAAAGGGGCAGCTCTGACAGTGCAACAACACTATTGTGCATTTACAGCTTCATTTCAGGAATCCACACAGATTTCTTTTCTCCACCACCACAACTCTCTTGCCTGACTTAGTCGCCAGACTTTCTCTGGCAGTTCAGTCTCACTTAATTCACAAAGAATGTGGCTCCCTCTGCCATACTTCGTGCCTGGAGTCTAAATCAATACATTTTTAGTGAACTTCAGCTTAAGACAAATCTGACATACCTAGAATATAGGTTTCCAGTTTGCAGATGTGAACCGGAGTGATGAGGCACTACCATTAACATTAAGGTACTTTGTATGTATCTGTGCTAGCTATTTCTGTTGCCTTTTATATAATCTAATAGTCCTTTGCCAAGGAGTAACATGTAATAAGAACTATTTTTGTGTCCTTGGGAGTATTTTTGCTGGCTCTGAGCTCCTCTGAATAGATGCCGCCTCCTGCTATGATGTCATCGCTTCTGCTGCTTGCCAGTAGACTATCAAAATCTTAAAAAAACAAGATAAAATCAAGATAAGACAACAAAATCAAGATAAAAAATGGCTATCTTGCCTCCATTTAGGTCAGATGAAGCATAGAAGCCTGTGTTTTAAACAGAAGAGAAGCATTAATGGAGAGAGGATGACTTGCAAGAAACTGGGACAGTCTAGCAGCAAGCACACTAGACCAGAGAATTCCTGGTTTCTCTTTCAGACTATGTGAAACCGTTTTGCAAAGCAGCTGCGGAAGTGACAATCAGCAAAAGTAGGTTTGATTTTGAATTTCCTCATGGAAATTTTGAAAGTCCTTCTTCATCTCGAGGTATTTAAGCCCACATCAGCTCTTTCACAGGAGACTGTGCTAGCTGCCTTGCTCTGGGGTGGATTGCCTGTAGTTCCCCTGAGCCAGGATTCCTAACCTCTTCAGCTGTGAACAGCATGTAGGGACTGGAACAGGGACTGAAAATGAACAGCTTCTCTTTCCTCCAGTCTTGGGAATTTAGTCTTGAAAAAATGTAGCGAGAGCTGTACGGCAATTATGTGAAGGGCTTGTGAATGATCAAAATCAGATTTTCTACAGAATAAATTAATTCCCAAAGAAAAATAAGCGAATTTTGTCTTTCTATGTCTTTTTACTCCAAACTTGTCATGTTAGATAGTATTGCTTTACAAAGTTGAAAGGTCTTACTCTTTGACTTTTATGATGTCTAAAGCAATTCTATTCCTACTACCAGGAACAAAAAATAAAACATGTTTTGTACTGCTAAAAACATAAAAGACAATGGTGATACTTCTTTTAATTTATTAGTTTAGCATTTAATTCCTTTAAGCTTTAAAATAGTTAACTGCTGTATTTAAATCAAACTTGGTCAAAACTTGAGTGTTTTTGTATGTACTGCAGGCTGAAAATTAATTCCAAAGCCTATACCGTGCTACCTGCTGGCCTTCTGTGCTTGCCTGGCTGCCGTTTCTGTGGTTGGCATTGTGGGGAGTGGAAGGCCGCTATCTAAAGTCTAAACGCTGTGTGGGTGTTGTGCCAGGAGTGGCTATAGAAGAATAACCACAAAACTACGTTAGTGATCCTCTCAGCCATGAACTGAAGATTTACAGCTCCTTTAAAAGGATTAGTTGAGGCTTCAGAGCCGTTCTTTCTGGGGTTCTCATTCTTGGGGACTGTCACTTGGCAAACTGCTGGGATAACTTTGCATCATGTGCCTTCGGCAGGCTGAGGGTGAAGCTGGGAGAGCCATGAGTACTGCAGTAAAGGCCATAGGGTAAACCTAAAGTGCACTGTAGGATATAAAGCTTTTACATTCGAAAGGTATTGCTTAAGGATGAGATTCCTTAATATTTCAAATAATAAATATTTGTAGATATTATGTGTATAATATACACTGTATTAAACATATATACCTATATACCAAATAATAAGAAATTGAAAAGGGACGGCCTACCATAATATTCCAGAATGTTTATTTCCAGTCTTTCCTGCTGAAGTCCCATACAGCATCCTTAGCTTCTGATCCTCACCTCAGCAGCTTCAAGACAGGACAAGAACCTCCCTTGTTTTGAGACTGTAATTTTTAATTAAGCAGCACAAAATTGAAGGCAAAGAATATTGTCAGTTGAAATGAGTCTTAAGTACTTAACTTCATTCTGCAGTCACACATCTAATAGAACTAAGATTAAATAGTTTATGGACATTGTAGAAGAACGAAATCTCTGGAATAAAGTCAAGGTTTGAAAATAAGTGTCTTGAGAAAGATAAGTATTTGAAGAGGGTAATGTTTTAAAGGCGTGTAATAACCTTTCCCTGAAAAAAGAGGATGTGGTTTAGATTAGGACAGTATGTTTTTCAAACTGCACTGTAAGAAATGGCTGCTGGGTATGTCTGTAGTTTATAGATTTTCACAGAAGAATGTCCTGATAGTACTAATTGGAGAAATGGTGATAATTATTAATAGGATTAAAAAGAAATGGAGAACAGTGGTAATATATGCAGGCTTGTGCTTTTAATACAGTTTGTGGGGGAGTAAGAGAGAACAAGTCTATTCTTAAAAAAGAAATTCTTACATAGAGATTAATATCTGAGTACGTATGGTTTCCTCAGTTTTCTTATCATTTTATCCACATGGCTTTATCTCTAAAAGTAAAGCCCCTCACCACCACCCCCTACCCTCACTCAGAAGAACTCCCTCCTGGGAGTGCTGAATAACTGTGTAGCGGTGGAAAATGTGGAATTAGAGGATGTTCCAACAGCCAGATTTTCAGGGCAGTGGAAAAGACTTTTTTATGGGTGGAATGAAAAGATTCAGGAAGAAAGAATAGGTTAACAGCTTGTTGGCCTGTTGGTCACATTGTCCTGCTAAAAAGGTGGAGCTCTCCTGCAGCGTTAAGAGCAAACCCCTTCAGGTTTTCCAGGGGCAAGGCTGACCAACTGCCTGCCTTAGAAGAAGCTACCAATGTTCCGGACTGAAGCAGTTTCCTTAAGGGAACATCTAACACAGATCTGTTGAAGTCTCGAGCTTTGTGAAAACAGATTTTTCCTTACTTTGTGAAAAGTCACCAGTCTAAGTAAGTAATTCATTTTTTTTAAAGACATTTACAAATTAACAGGAAAGACCTTCTCCCCTCATATTTCAAGTCTAAATTAAATTCAGGCTAGGAAAAACAAACTTGTTCTGAGCTTCATCCAGTGTTTTGGCAATACCATAACCATCCAAGAAAGAATCAGACAGATTGTGTCATTTTGTGTTTTCCATTTATGTGTGTTAGGGATGGGAAGACAACTGACAGTAGAGGGAAGTTCTGTTCTCCAGTAATATATTTTAGTATTTTTGGTCAACAGGGTCAAAAAGGCTTTTGTCAGACACCAAGACCTAGAAGTTTGGATATCTAGGTGCCTGCTGCCTTTCTCCTGGCCATCTTCCTCTTTCCAGGCTTTTCTGGTACCTCATCCTGGTCTACTTTGTCATCGTTAACCCTTGCCCCTCCTTAGCCACAACAGCACAAATGATTGAAAGCTATTGAGCTTTTTTTTTTCTTTTTTTTGCTATTTAGTCCTGTCTGTAGACCTGTTCGTCTGATGCCACTGTCCTAGTCACTGTAGTTCTGGGTTTCAACAGTAGCTTTTAATTCAAGTCAAATTTAATTCCATTATGTTAAGGTTATATTTGTCTCAGATTCCTTGTTTATGTGTGGGATTTCCACAGGCAGACACCTGTGGCTGCAAAACATCTGTGAATAGGCGCCTCAATAGCTTTGCATCCTAAATAGGCATGAAACCAAGAAGCCAAGGCATTGCTGCAGAAGTATGGGCAAACCTGTAAATACGAGGCACCCTCTTTTGAAAAGATGTCATTTTGCATTGGTGGGATTTTTATAACTGTTGGTAAATTGGCATGGATAAAGCAGGCAGTGATTTCTCCTATACGGCCTCAAAATTTTCCATATATAAATGTGCCCTATGGTTATGGATAAGCTCATCTTAGTTTCTTATGGGCCTTTTGAGATTGCTGTCTGACTTCTTGATCTCAGGCAGCTGATACATCTAAAAGTGAAATGGAGAATTTTTTTATGCTCCCCCCCCAGCATTTTGTAGACAGCTGATCAGATTCCTGTCCAGCTCTCACTGCATTTGCTCTCATTCGCACCCTGCTTTTACGTGCAGTGGAGTAGAACTGATTTTGTGATAGTGCAAACGGGAGGAGAACCAAGGCCTCTGCGTTCTTTATTTCATTGCAGTTCCAGCTGCAGTAACTGCTCCAAGACATTAACCTCAAATATGACAAGAAGGATAAATAAACTCATAGAACTCTAATGATCCAAACTGTGTCTATGAATACCACGCCTCTGAGTTGCACAGACATCAGGATCACCCAAAGCTCATTATACAAGGTGTGAAATTTCAGCTCCTTCCTCTGTTATTACAGTGTTTACTGCTCCTGAGGAACGGACGAGGTTCGCTCTTGCACATACGTGTAAGTGCTGATGCCTGTCCCAGCAGTTACACCTCGGTGAAGAGCTGTTGTACAGCTGGTTTGTTCTAGGTTTTGGGGTTTTGTTCTCTTCCCTCCTTGTGTTCAAACTACAAAAGGCAAAGAGTGGAGGAGGGATTAAGAAGTGCTGAGCTTTATTCAATATTCAGTCCTTAGCATAACTGTCCTATAAACGATAGTGCTGGATAGTGCTTTGAAGAGGCACTCTGTGTGTTGTTCAGGAAGAGCTCTGTAAGGTGACCCAGCTTAGAAGTAGTTTTATAATTGTAGGATTTAAGTGATTAAATTCTTATATGTATATACTGTATATTTGGGCAATAAGCCAGTTAGGTTCAATGGATTTACTTTTGGTTTACATTTGACTTTAATCTTACCTCTTGGACCTTAATCCTTCCCTCTTCTTGTGTGTGTACGTTGTAGGTACTGAGTTATTTGTCATAACAGGTTCTGAAATCCTTGGTTTGCAGGCATTTCATTTACTTCCTCTTTGATAACAGAAGTCATGATCTTGACAGGAATTAATTACTGTGTTGACTGACCCTTTACACTGATTAAACTGCTAAACACAGCACCGTCTAGAAAAACACAACTGGTCAAACTCATGCCAATGCCTACGAAGTCCATTGTTAGTTTGGGTTTTTATATGCAGTGCTAATCTGTATTTTCTTAAAAGCTGGAATATTTTTTCTCTGATGAAGGGAATCATTGTCCCATCAACTCTCTGGAAAGGTGTCACCATTTCATGTAGAATTACAAGGAGACTGAATCTCTTTAATTTACTCTCCAGGGTGACCAGGAGAGGGGTCATTAACAAGGGAATGCGGAATTGTTCTGTCTTCTAGGAAGCAAATATTTGTAGAAATGAAGTTCCTTGGTGAGCCAGCAATTTATGCTTGCATTTTCTCTAGTCTTTTTTACATTACAGTGCCATTTAACTAAATTAAGAAATTATCTCAGCTAATACTGTGCTCTGATTTCTTCAAAGGGAGAGAGTTCGTGTACAAATTCTGGTCATGTCTGAGAAAGTGCAGCACATGATTTTACTTGACATACTTCAGGGTGAAGACCTGATGTGTTGTCAACTTGCCAATGTTATAGAAATTTTTAAATTATCAAATTCCATACTCTCTACAGCATAAACATTTTTTAAAATATTGATGCTTTGTCAGTGAATCATTTCAGTTCAGTCTTGGTGCTCAGTATCATGGAAATGGATTCCACATCAAGAAATGTTCTTAAATATTTTAAGCTAATTATATATGTACATATTTTGGTGTAGGATGGAGATTAAATATAAATCAAAAACCAACACAGAGAAACATATTCCCCATTGGGCTGTAATTAACTTCCTCCTACTGTAAAAAACCCGTGTCCCAGTAGATGTAACATACGGATATTTTGATAACTCTATAATGTTTAAGGCTTAAATGTCCATCTCTTACAGGTGCTTTGGGTATGTTCTCTGGAGGCCTCACCAAGGAACAGTGCTTTCCTCTGTCCTGATTCCTAATGAATTAATCCCTAATGTGCAGGTAGCGAATGGGTAGATGCACACCTTAAGTTAAAATATACTAATTTTTCTGTTTCTGATCTTCCTGTGTTTCAGGGAGCATTGGAAACTGTCAACCCTTCACTGTTTCTTCCTTTGCTGCTTGAAAATTTTCTTGAGAGATTTTATCTTGTTCTGTGAATTGTCTGGTGCATTTAGAATAACTTCTGCTTGTCAGAGTTCTTACTAAGTAGAACTGGTTTCAATAAATCATTGTAGCTTTGAAAAGCCTGGAGTCCCAGTCATGGCAATTCAGAAGAGGCAGGGGGGAAAATAGGAATATGCGAGCTTTGCCAGCTTGGTAAAGAACAAAGGTAATTCTCAAAAGAAAAGAAGAGTTTGAACAGGGAGGTCTGTGGTGGAAGATCGTGGATATTGTTTTCTTACGGGTTGGATTAATATTTCATCTACAGAGGTGGAACAAAGTCTTACTATAGTTGAAAGTGGTCGAAAGTTAGTGGATTCAGCTGACTTTGGCAAGCGTCTCCCTCAATACAACAATACACAGTATATCATTTTTTCTAGCCTTGGAGAAACAGTGATCTGTCTGGAGTAAGTTAGTCTAGTGATACTGGAGCAAGTTGCTTATAATTGACGTCCCTGCTCATGGCAGGGGGGTTGGAACCAGATGATCTTTGAGGTCCCTTCCAACCCCTACCATTCTAGGATTCTATGATTTGTCTCAGATAAATGCAGCTGATCACTGCCTTGCCTTCATGCGCAGTAAAATTCCCACTCCCAGATGGAAATCTCCCTTTGTCATTGATTCAGGCTAGTACACAGCACATTTATTTCATTCACAGATACATTCCTGTAATTGCTTCAGAAAACCAGTATCTGTTAAGGTTTGAAGTAGTGATCTTCTTATTAAATCCTTTAGTATGAAATTGGCTTTAAACCCCCTTGCTATTACTACTCCCTAGTGCACAGGGAGTGCCCTAAGATATATTCCTTTAAGATATTTATTTCTTATGGTAAGTGGGCATCAGTGCTTCATGTTAAAATCAAGTTTGGCTTGGAACTTACTTTCAATAATGGTAACCTGTGAAGTGTGATGACAAAATTGTTTTGCAGACTGTCCTGTCCAGAGTAAGCTTAGAAATATTTTTTCTTTTCTCTTTTTTTTTAATTGCTACTTGCTATCGTAAGCCATACGATGCTTTTGATAACAGTCATAAAATTTTACAGCTATCACTATACTCTCACTGCTGTCAACCATCTGCATCACTCCTCACGTTCTATAGAAACTGAAGAGAAAACAAATACACAGTTAATTTTAGACAGCACATCACTCCTGTTAATGGAGTTTTGTGTGCCAAGTATCATCACTGTGTAATGTCTGTGCAAATAATCTTATGGAAACCAGAAAGAATTGACAAACAAGTAGATTCCTTAATGGTTTAAAGCCCTTAGGGCTGTGCCACAGGTATCTGGGGTGGGCTGCAAAATGTTTGAATCATACAAAAGTCTGGACACTTAGTGTTATAACCTCTAACTGGAAGATTTTGATTTCATGGAATCTGAACTTGACATCATCTGAACAAAGAAGTCAGGTGAGGAGCCTACACGTAGTTGTACCCTGCTGTATACACCTGGTGAAGTGCTACGAGCAGTAAAGGAAATGCAGAGCACCCTGTGAACTGCAGGGAAGAGTGAAAAAATCTGACTTGATTAAAGAGAAACCTGGGCAAAAAAGGTGGAGAAGCACTACTCTGTGAAAGAGTCCATCAGCATTTGTATCAGCCTGTGATACTTTTGCTTTGATTCTAGAAAAGGCAAGACTACGCAAAGACAGATGGAGAAAAGCAGTCTTACCGATAGCAGGGCAGTCTGCGTCCCACAGCCTAATCCTGGCTCTATGGTGTTTTGCTCTGTGGCTTTAGAGAAGTCATTTACTCTTCACTTCTCATCATCCGTCCGTAAATTAAAGTTGCCAGATGTTGCACCTAATACAGGATTTCCTGTCCTTCACCTTCAAATCCTGTGATTTGTTTAAAAACATGTGGAATTTTACCTTTCCTCTGTTTCCCTTATACTTTGGTACAGAACCTGAGCTGAAATATGGGAAATCAGCTCCCAGCCAGCTCCCACCCCTGCTGAGCTCTCCCAGCTCCTTTCGGCTCCCCAGGAGTGCCCTCTGCGTAGTGCACGCAGCGGGGCAGAGGAGGTCAACATGGGACAGGTGGAAATAGAGCTGCTGAAGCTCAGCATCTGTCACCTCCCTGTAAAACAGGGTGACATACCTGATGTGCAAGATCTTCATTCATGAGAGTTAGTCAGGTGTCCTGCCTTCACCTACCAGGTGTTACGGGTAGAACAAATAATGCTATTTTATACTTCCACTACCTATTGCTTCCTAGGAGTACTAAGGGCTCAGTGGGTACTGTCTTGCATGACTAATGCACAGGATTTCGCCACTGGTGATTGCAATATACATTAGAGGTAGGCTAAGTATTTTTTTAAATTACCCTCCCCAAAGCACATAAAGTGAAACCTGTATCTGATTGTGTTGTTTAACTTGTTATTTTATAAAACACACAAAACAAAAGAAGGTTTATTTTTAAGTTGGTGTCATGGTAAAATGTAACAGAGGGACTGATTCAGAGTTAGGGCTGTCATCCTGAGAGCAAAGTTGTGGCCACTTCATTTAGGCTTCGTTTGAGTGGTCAGGACTGGTGCTGAAGACAACATCTGTGTACAGCAAAGCCTTTCAGCATTGCATTGAGTCACTGTGGAGAGATGAAAGGGGTCCCACTATAAAAATGACATATTTTAAATGTCCTGATCGTAGGGCTTTAACCTTTATATTACTGACACGCAACAACAGCTAAGTTAGATTTTAAAAGGAATGTTCACTGAAACTCTGTAATTTTATATCTCCCCAGTTTCTTTCTTCATTGGGAATCCATTTACAATTACACAATAAACCCCTCTTCATCTTCTGAATGTTTCACTGATTAGCATAATTTATAGCTGGGTCTTGTGAATGAGGTGATTGTATCCAGGTGATTGCAAAAAGGTCTGCGGATCTTGGCTTTATAAATATTATTCTGAATCTAACTTTGTTAAAGTAATTTATGTAACATGAGTGAGCGCCGTGCAGAGCTCTTCAAATGCAAAGACCACACACTGTGTAATCTTTGGAGTCAATCCTCATCTTGGCTTTGCTTTTCTTAGCAAAAAAATTAACTCCATAATTATAAAATTTAGTCGGAATCTTTTCACATGAGATTGTTCAGCCCACGCTCTAATTCCTGCCTCCATTATCTGCCACACTTTGCCTCAGAGAACTGGAGAACTGACTTTACAGTAGCTCGGCAGACCAAATATGTTCTTACATAGTAAGGTATTGCAGGAAAAATACTGGTAGGTAGATAAAGCACCTTCCAGGCTGTCTCCAACGATTAGGAAAAACATCGAAACCCTCCTCTCTGCATAATTGTTTTCATCCACAGCTGGCAAGGCACTCTAGAAAGTGAAAAAGAGTTATTCTCGTAGCAGATAAAGCGGTAACTAAAGGTCAGCAAGATTAATGGAGTTGCCCGTGGCCATGCAGCTTATTTGTCAAAGATACAGGCGAGGTCTCAAGGCTCCCCGGTCTTGTGCTCAGGCCTGTCACGAAGTCCGGGGCCGCGCAGTGCTAGTGCTGCCGGCGGCCAGGCCAGACAATTAATTCTGCTGAGAAGGTCCTGGTCTCGGCATGCAGCTGTTTGGCTGCTGAATGGTTCTTGTGCTTGTTAGATTTGCCTCTTTCGCCCATGTTTTCTTTCTGCATGAATGCAGTGCTGCCAAAAGGGCTGGACGGTTGCCCGGGAGGTTTTAAATACTCTGGTCATGAATTGGTGGAAACCTTGTCCGTTGTGTTTGTACTTCTCCAAAGAAGTTTTGTGGCTTGTTCCTAGTCCCGCTCCTGACAAGGTTATTTTGAAAGTGGAGGAGAATGCAGGCAGCCTCCTGTCAGAGCCCTGCCTCAGCCTGTCGGGGGAGTAACAAAAATGTGGCATGATCGAAAATTTCCTAGAAACTTGGTGTGATTTCTTTATGTCTTGAAGCAAATTTCTGGAGAGCTGCCAAGATGAAAACATGCACAGCTATCCTCTGTGCAAAAACTTCCATGTTCTATAAAGATAATATTCAGGGAGAAGCTGGAATCCTTCTTACTGTAGAGTAGGGAAATAAAGATTTCCAGCTGTTAATAATAACAAGCCTAAGATTCTTCTTGTTCGAGCTGGAGCAGAATTGCCTGGAAGTCCCTGGAGAATTCCAGTCCAGCACTACACACCTGAAAGATTTGGATCCCAGTCTAAAATTGCTTGACTGAATCTCCGTAACTGATCCATTGCTTGACTGAATCTCCATAACTGAACTATTTTTTATCATAATCCAGGCAGAGAAATGAAATCTATAGTGCTGCTGGCCATCAGTGTAAGTATTTTGATAGGAGTATTGCGTCTGGAGCGTTGGCTGTAGTCTGCAGGTCCTGAACACCGACTTTGGAATAGAAGAGACCTGGAAGAAACCTACGTGTGGTGCAGCTGGCTTGAAAGCAATAACTAGCGATGGGTTTGAGGTTCCCTTACAGGTGAATAAAAGGGGGGAAAAAAGCCAAAAGCCAGCATGGTGCACTGTCTGGGCACATTTTCAAGGCCTCTCTTAAGTAATTAATTCTGTGTTTTATTAGTAATGAAAGCAGGAGCTATTTTGTATAAAGCTGGAGCAGCAAGGGGTGACTCAGCAGAAAGTTAAACTCTGGTGTAGCATTACTTTTGCAATTTATCACCTGCCTGCAGTGCTTACTTAGGGTATAATACAAATTTATTGGTATTCAGACCACTTCTATTCTAAATTCACTTACTAATTACCTCTCAAAGACAAATAACTTTAAACAACTGATTGTTTTATAAGTAACTGGAAAAATCTCTACTGTGAAATCTCTTCTTGAGGCAGTCTAAATGCAGGCTGGTTTTTTGGTGATCTGTTTTGAATAAAGTGATTTTATTGAATAAATATATGCAATAGGGCTTAAGTGTGGTGTATCTAAATGCTTGCAGCCTTTTGACAGATTTGTAATGATTCCAGCTGGGTTTTTTTATTTTTATTTTTTTATTTGGTGGATGAAAAATCTATTCTATTTTGTCTTTGGTTAAGGAAATGTAAGATACTAGATTATATAAATGTACAGCTTTAAAACTGGTCACAGTTAATGGGTAGAATTGGTAGAAATGACAGCTGTGTAGCCTGTGTACTCCTTCGTGTCCCTGCCTGAAGTTGCATTCAAGAAATTGTAACAAAAGACACGGCTGGCCCATTGCTTAAACAGAAACATTTTCTAGCATGCACTGCATTTTTGTATTTTCCATGTTAGAATCCAAATAACACTGAAATCCAGGTAGAGTGACTCGAAGAGCTATGCCGAGCTTGCCAGTGCTGCTTCCCAGGAGCTTTCCCAGGCACTTCATCACGTGCGTCGTGTAGCAGACCCCGGGGAGGGGGAGAATAGCGCTCCTGTCACTTTATCATATTGTCTCATTTGAAAACCCAAAGCTTCTCTATTGTGTATTTTGTGTTTGTTAAATGTAGTGGTGCCTTGTTAGTTAGTTGTTCCTTGATGAACCTTAGAAGCTAGTTTTCCTTGATTTCTCTACAAGAACATTGACGACTACAATGTTGACTTCAACAAGCCACTCCTGGCAACGAGCCTTCAGTAGAGCAAGGTGGCATCTCCCAGCTGAACACAACAGGCTAACCACAGACTCTCCAAACTATTGCTACGCTCCTGTCTTCTGAATTTTTTTTTCTGCTTCTACAGGTGCAGAAGCCATTTTAACCTGTGGTGTGTCTGCAGCTGGCTCCCAAGGGTGCGAACGCAGCCCTAATTGATTATCTGAAACGGCAAGCTTTAAGGGTCCTACGCTTGCTGCTCAAGCTCTGCTGAGTTACTGCACAGCTTTAGGCAGCAGAGTTTTACTGACTGCAGCAAATAAATTTGCTGTGCTTTATGGAGCACGGAGAAGCTTGTTTTCTGAATTTTAATTGTCTCAATAAATTGTGTTAAGATTGTATTCTATTAGACTCCAGGAAATTAATGAGAGCAATTCAAATATGGACATTATTGGGAAGGTGTGGTGCTGACAGTACAGTTAGAAAAAAGTGTGAAAATTTGGCTGAGGCAATAACGAGGGCGATAAGGATTGCAGAGCTACAGAGTGCAGCTACCCAGGAATGCCCTTTCAGGCTTGCTGTTTACCTACAGGGATTCTGTTGTCCCACTGAAGACTAACTGTTGATGATTTTCAGGTTGTGCTTCACAGAGGTGAGGAAACATTTGTAATGGTGATCAAATTGCTCAGATACAGAGAGTGTGAAAAGGACAATTTCTTGTCAAAACATAGTTCTCAATCATTTAAGATGAAAACGGGAATTACAGCCACTGAAGTTAGCACTTTCATCCTTAGAAAGCTTCTTTGCTGGTTATGATGTATACTTCAATATATTAAAAAAAGTAATAAAGAAGAAAGATTCTGTTTAATGGGGAAGTGCAGTGGGATGAACGGAGCATCGTCTGATACCAACAAATTAATCAGACCAGCAACATCAACAAAAATATTTTGATTCCGTAACTTGAGAGTTTGGTGTTGCTGACCACAGCAATGACGATTAGCAAATTTTACTTTTAGCCTCTTCTTGCCCCTGCACCAAGTGGAGGAATATTTGTTCTCTTCATTGAGAGAGTGATTATGAGCCTTAGGGTCAGCGGGTGCACGCGGCGCGTGGTTCTCAGCCTTTCTAAGGCTTGTCCTTTGTACAACTTTCAGATCTCTATTTGCAAGATGAGAATGTTTTCAAGAAGATATGCCAGGTTGAAGCCTTTTCACTGCTGTATCTCAAAACATTATATTAGAAAGCTGTAATGATTCACGAGCATTTCTTATTGCAATTACAGATGAGAAACAGCAACCACCAAATCATGCCACAGTGGTGTATGAATTACTGAGACGCTCTCTGTAGTCTGGCCAGCAAATCATTAAATCAAGCGAAGATGAGCAAGGGGCTGCCTGGATGTTCTCGCCTCAGCACAGCAGCTGAGTAAGCTGCTGCCTGCCTAAATCAGTCCCCGTTCTGGGAATTGAAGCAGTGGAGACACGAAGCCTGTCCGTAGCCGCATGAAAAGACACATTATGGCTGTGATTTAGGGGGCTACGCCTAAAGCAGTTCATTGAATCCCTAATTCTGTCTGCTCAAAGGGAGGAAAACGGGGAGGCCATACTTAGCTATGTAAAACTTTTCTCCTGACTGCTACTTGAACTGGGGGATCTGGCCTGCAGAGGAACCAACCGATGGGGAGTTCATGCACAGTGTATGTTGTAATGGGATTTTACAACGCGGATCTTGGCAGATATATTTAATATCTGACAATTAAAATAGCTTGGCTGCCAAACACACTGCACATTGCCAGATTTTTATAAGATCCTGTGAATTCCTGACCTAGATTTTCATTAGAGGAGGGAATTCAAGAAGAGAAGGGAAGTGTGAACCAAGTATGGAAGACAGGACTCCTCATTTCTTACCCATTTCCCTTATTTCTTCTGAGCAATAAGAATCTAAAACATGCAAAATGGGGTTAATAAAATGATTTAGGATGACCAGCTCCCTCTTAAAGTTGTTCCAATTTCGGTCTTTATAGAATTTACCTTATGCTTGGGGTACTGAATAATGAAAAATCTAAACAAACAGAGCACTAAGCCTCAATTCTACATGTAAATCTGTGCACATGTGCTGCAAACAAGATAGCACCCATGGACAGATTTGTTTGTGTTGCCATGTGAGCCAAATGCTATGGTTTTGCTTCTTTTAATTATTCAGTCCTGAAAGAATTTACTGTGAAATCCCACCAGGCAGAGATAAGACTAAAAACATTGTAATCTACAACTGTACAGGAGGGTCAGTTTACGGCCTGGATGTGCTGGAGAATTTAGATGGGGAGAGAATCTTTCGTAGGGAAATGGGATGAAAACCTGTATTATTTCAGTGCTTTGCAGCATGTAAACTATTTCTGTTTATGATGAACCTAAAGCTTAGAAAAACCAAATGACTAGATCTAATCCAAATTTGCTGTTCTGATGAATTTTTTCATTCTCAAATTAATTCAGGTTGTCAGATTAGTTCAGTCCCAACGTGGCAAGGGCAAGACAAATTAATTAGCTTAAACTCCATGAGTTCTGAGGGTTTTGTCTCTGTGTGCTTTGCGTGAGGATACGCCGGGCACTGCCTGCCGATGATTAGCCACTGACAGGGGAAGGGTCCCTTTCGCTTGCCACCCGCCTTCGCAGCACTCCCAGCTAAGTGGAAAGGTTGGCGGTGGAAATATTCGAATGCTCTTACAGTTTGGAACTGAAGACCACATTCCTTGTGCAGTTACGATTATTAAACTATTATGTATTCTCCCAAGACTGCTCGGGAATCACAAGTAATGCTTTCCAAAAAAATATAATGTTTAGTTGTAGAAAAGATGGCTAGGTCTGGTCTCATAAAAACAACCAGCCAATTTTTAAAAAATGTTGGGTTCCACAGTATCTGGAACTCTTACGTGTCGTAACCTTTTTACGTGTAAGATAGTTACGGTAAATGGGTTTTCTGCAAGGGAATCCCCTGATATTCTTACTTGGAAGATTACCTCTCTGCCGCTATTATATCCAGATTCTCCATCAGATTGAGAGTAAAGTCTCTCTCACCTCCTTTAAAAATATCACCAACCAAAGAGGAGACAAAACTTAATTATTTTTTTCAAAAGGAAAAGGAAGTCATGTTTTTGGAAGAAGGGAAATCAAATAAAAAATTTAATGCTAGAGAAGAAAGGCAAGAAATGCAGTTGCCATGGAAACCAGAGCAGAAGTAGAAACTTTCCAGCAAAGAGCAGAAACTAAAAATGAAAAACCGGAGTGGAGAGGCTTGGCAGATAGCCAGCAGCTTCCACCACCTTCCCTCCTGTTAACTTGGTGAGATTTTCTGAGTCATCTTTGCCACATTTGGGAAGCGCTCTGTGCGTTCGGAGAGGAAAGCTGGGGCTGTGGGTCCGGCTGCTTCACAAGGGCGAGGGAACGGCAGCGTTGCTCGAGATAAGGCAGGCTGTGCCACAAACCACCCTCTGCGCGATTCGGCTCGGTGCCGCTGAAGAAGGGGTGAATTGTCTGGGAATGGGCGTAACGTTGTGGGGGGGGGTGGGAGATAGCTCGGAGGGTGGGAGCTGCTTGGTCTAAGGGTCCCAAAACACTGAGCAAGTCCTTCGTGACTCTTGTTCAAACCAAGGCTCGCGGAGTGCATTGCAGCAAGAAACCACATAACTCTTGGTGAGCTCGAATACTTCTCTGATCCCTTTTTGTAGGGAAAACAGATGCCCTGAAGTCTGCTCCAAGGGCGGCCGTGACTCGGACAAGGCTGGAGCACCGTAACTCAAATCCCTGGTCCTCTGCTCTCACCTCGGAGTCACGCACTGCTCCTTGCCAGAGGTCTGCCTTGGGCGCAGGACGTGTTTCCCATCGGGTTGTTAGCTGTGTCCGATGTATTTCAGAAAGCAGAGGCGTACTGCTGACATTCAGTTCTGTCTAGGGCTCTGGGATGGATTGTTGCTGGCACGTCTAATTTGTATGCAGTGAAGTAATACAGTCATTGGATTAGCAATTACTAAATCCACATATGCTTTTTAGCACGCCATGGAAAAAAGCAGGTTGGGAAAGCTGGGAAAATTACCAGGCAGTGCTGTAAAACCTTAGTTATGGCCAGGAACTGATTCGGGTGAGAGGTTTTGAGTGCACCTATGACCATGTGCTGTTACAGATGGAAGTAATGAAACCGAAGGGTTTAGACTTCATCAAGCCCAGTCATACTCTGGAAATTAAGCACGTGGGTAAGAGTTTTGCCAATCTGAACTCTCGGCATCTTATATAATTGACTCCTTTTTCGTGAACAAAGTAGAAAATGCAGTGCGAGCCAAAAAACCCAGCTTCACCTCTTTGTACCTGCAGTGTGGGCAGTCCTACCGCAGATGCGGCGCCGTGAGCTGTGAACCCGCCCGTCTCTGCGGGTCACTCACCGCCGTCACGGGAGGGCCCGCACCTATCTCGATCTGCTGGTTTGCCACCGGCTGCACTGCTGAGCTGCTCCGTAACTCTCTCACCTTGGCTGTTTCTCTGCCTGGCATGCGTCTCATTTAGATATTATTCCAAAACAGAAGGGTTTGTGGGTTTTTTTTTAAGTTGGAAGCGTTGAAGCCTTCAGTAACGAACACACTTGGATACTTCACTGGGGTTTCCGACCAAGTCAAATGGATGTAATTTTTTTTTTATGTTCTTTAGCATCTGTGCATGAAAATGACTGTGTAGAGCAATCGCAGAGTATGACCTGGTATTTATTTTCCTGAGCTATTTTTAATGCCAAAGGCAAAGTTTATTCAGCTAAAATAACAAGTATGAGAGGCCTGGCCGTGGCGGTTTAGTTCCTGGTTTCGGGGAGGGGAAATGCTAAGAGCCGCAAAAAAGGGTTTTTAAAGAGGAAAACAGATCTTGGGAGGAAACGTAACCACGCATCTGTTTGGTTACTGGGGCTTCTGGGGACCGATTTCCATGGCCAGGGCGGGTTTTTTCCGGCTAAAAGCCGCGTGTCCCGAGGCAGGAAAGCGCGGGCCGAGCGGCGAGGGCGGCGCAGCCGGCGCCGTCCGGCCAGCAGGGGGCGGTAAAGCCGTGCGGAGCGCGAGGGCCCGCCCTGCCCCGGCCCCAGCCCGGCC
>Ga0065711_1029279_pt1 | contig 36832 bp, 28 predicted proteins | sample Hoacrofraction12_FD_59098 | JGI IMG/M metagenome (GOLD analysis project Ga0065711, IMG submission 59098) | Hoatzin crop microbial communities from Cojedes, Venezuela - Epithelial fraction 12 v2 (version 2) | ecosystem: Host-associated > Birds > Digestive system > Esophagus > Crop | place... | reverse complement strand
AGGCTGGGGCAGACCTGCTGGAGAGCAGCTCTGCGGAGAGGGACCTGGGAGTGCTGGTGGACGACAGGTTGACCATGAGCCAGCAGTGTGCCCTGGCTGCCAAGAAGGTCAATGGAATCCTGGGGTGCATTAAGAGGATTGTGGCCAGCAGGTCGAGGGAGGTTCTCCTTCCCCTCTACTCTGCCCTAGTGAGGCCCCATCTGGAGTGCTGTGTCCAGTTCTGGGCTCCCCAGTTCAAGAAGGATGAGGAGCTACTGGAGAGAGTCCAGCGCAGGGCTGCGAGGATGGTGAGGGGACTGGAACATCTCCCCTACGAGGAAAAGCTGAAGGAGCTGGGCTTGTTCAGCCTGAAGAAGAGAAGGCTGCGAGGGGACCTTATAAATGCTTATAAACATCTTAAGGGTGGGTGTCAGGAGGACGGGGCCAGACTCTTTTCAGTGGTGCCCAGCAACAGGACAAGGGGCAATGGGCACAAACTGAAACCTAGGAAGTTCTGTCTGAACATGAGGAAGAACTTCTTCCCTCTGAGGGTGACGGAGCCCTGGCACAGGCTGCCCAGGGAGGTCGTGGAGTCTCCTTCTCTGGAGATATCCAAGACCCGCCTGGACAAGGTCCTGTGCAGCCTGCTGTAGGTGACCTTGCTTTGGCAGGGGGGTTGGACTAGATGACCCCCAGAGGTCCCTTCCAACCCCGAACATTCTGTGATTCTGTGATACTCTGCCAGTTAAAGAAGGGCCTCATCCCTTACGTGCACCTTGTAGACAGTCTTTCATATTATTTCTTCTATCTGTCCTAAATGCAGCAACAATGACTATTTTTCCAAAGAAGCTGTAAAATCATACACTTCATAAAGACCCATATCACTCTTGAACGGGGATGGTAAAATCTTCGCCAAGGTATATACAAATAGCCTAGCACCTTTTCTGACATCCATTATCCTCACTGACCAGTCAGGGTAACCCCTCCAGGGGCAGGCCAACAATAACATAAGGAGGTTATTAAATATTATTCATTACCTTCCGTGGAACAGAATAGAAGCCTAATTCGCAGTCTTGGTTCCAAGAAAACATTTGATATGATCCCGAGGGATTTTTTTGTTCTTTACTTTAGAAGTTTTTAATTTTGGCTCTGAGTTTAGATCATGGATAAAAATGTTTTTCCAGCAAACTATGCCTTGGTGATAACAACTTGAAATCCCTCCCACCTTACCTCTTGATTTAAGAGCAATGAGGCAAGCATGCCTCCTCTCCTCCCGCTCTGTGTGCATCCTAGCCATGCTCGCCAGGTCATAAGGGGATAACTGGGAGGCAGCAATGCCAGAACTCGTTCTTTCAGATAGTCTTGGAAAACTAACTCAGCTCTTCCCAAAGCATTTCGCACTTACCCATGTCACAGCTAGGACTCAAAACCAATCTACCATAAATTAGTGGCCATTTCTACTGGCCCTGTTTATGAGAAGTATATATAACCAGTGAATTCTTAGGTGAAATGGGTTTGAAATATTTTAGCGTAAAGAGTCTAGTAGAACTATGCCTTATTTTTCAAGAAAATACACCAACTCTGTTAAAAAATATCACTGAATGCAGACACCTGGCAAAAACTTTCTAACATTTGGCCTTACATCCTTCTGAAACCCAAGCACTTTTTTTAATCCTTACTCCTTCACTCATTCAAAACCACAGATAAAACCATGAAACAAAGCAGAGAATTTCTGTGGAAAGCCAACCATCAAGATAAAGTATACTCAAAGGAACAACCTTTTCTACTTTCTCATTGAGTTGAAAAAAAGAAAAAAAAAGAAGAAGAAGAAGAAATGAACCAAGTCCATTTCGGGTAGTAAAACCTTGCCCCTCCAAGTAATTTTTTGCACTTTCCATGACCAGTATTTTCCTCTTCTAAAATAAAATGCCCAGGCTCACTTGTGAAAACCTGAGTGAAATGACTGGGAGACTGATGAAGACCTTGATCCTGCAAATGCAAATGAACAGCAGCAGCTCACTCAAATGAAGCTCCTTAGAGCTGGGACGCGTGCCGGCACAGCTCTCACTCACTGCACCTTACGCCTGGAAGCCACAGCTCCAGCTGCATGCTAAAACAAAACTTGGCTTGTACATTGCTTTTAAACAACAGCAAAACAAAAATGTTAAGGCAGAAGTGCTAATGCAGCCCGTCAGCTGTGATCAAAAGAAAACAGAGGCTTTCCTCAGCTGGCATTGTTCGCTTCAGTAATATTTTTAAGAACAATAGGGGAATGAATGTCCTCAAGACAGGCTGTCTGGTGTCCTGAGGACCTTTGCAGCATTATTTTTTGAGTCCAAATGCCCCACAAGCAGTGCAGTAGAGGCCTGGAGCTGTCAGACTTGCCAGCCCCCTGCAAACCAGCAGAGTTACAGGAAAGCATTGAAGACAGACAGCTGTCTTGGAGACTGTGAGCTAACTGTAAGACTAGCTCCATCCCAGCTGACCATACATTTCCATTACTGGAAACAGGTACTAAACTGGCACTTGAAGAAATTAGAGCCATCTCACGCCACTTCTTAATCGATTTGTATCAGTTATGCAAACTACAAATCTGGGTGAGGTAAACGATCCAGCACATGGCTTCAGGCCTAAGTGGTCATGGCTGAGGCAACATTTCATCACCTATTAGCTTGATCTTGATGACCCTGGAAAGTATTTGTACATTAAATTATTGATACAATTGATTCTTTCTAAGGTTTGGTAGTTAAAATATGTTGACATATTCCAACAGTGACAGAATAAGTATGCACACGGAGACATTTTAGAGGCTGAAGGGACAGCAGCACTATCTTCTTAGCTCGTGGCTTGGTAATAAATATGGCTGGGTGTAACACTTCCAATACTACCACATGGTTTAGTCTCTAAAGCCTGTTGAACAAGAAATGTTCGAAACTGGTGCAGAAAACAGCTCTTTTATTTTAACTGACTGAATATTACCACCATGTTTTAATTTGTCAGTTTAGGCTGTGTCCTTATCCAATCACAGAGACATTCTTAAGGGGGATGAACTGCCCAATATGATTCACTTCAGCATCGTAAGGTGGGGTCCTAAACTGGGGAGCCTGGAACGATTACCTCGGTGTCTGAGCTGGGGGGAACCCCGGCCTCTGTGGTCTACAAGCCTGTCATCCCTGGAGTCAGCGCCGTGTCCAGCTGACTCTGACTGCCTGGTCTGGAGTCCAGCAGCAGGGAATTGATGGCAGGAGGGAGCTCCCCATCAGCTGACTGACAAAGCATGCGTGGCTGACAGCCCACATCCTTACAGCTGCTGTGATATCTGCTACTCCAGAGACAACTTGTCCATGCACTGGCTCCTTTCTCTGCACTGTAGTTCTCTGGGATTATCTGTTACATAGCCCATTTACTTTTACCTTCTGGATCCCAACCTACGAGTCTGGTGGAGTGATGACTAGGAAAGATATACCAGGGTTTGGTTGAACCTAATTGTGAATGGGATTAACTGTTAAGTAGGAACCTTAATTGGCAAGATTTCAGATATAAAAGCAAGCAAATTCCTGCTCTACTGAAAGCAATAGTTAACGGCTCATTTTTTCTTTTTAATTACTGAAAGTAATGCATATCTAAAAGGGAATATCCTGCCAAATTCTGAGACAAATTACTTTGATTTGTATCAGCTAAATCTAGCAAACCTGAATGCTTTCTATAATTTTACTGATGGAACCACTTTATGTAAAGGTAACCGTATAAAACTACGTTTCTACTGCACTGAGGTTATCTGCAGAAGCAATGTTTTTGCACACTACAGATAGCTCAGCTGTATGGAAGTGTATCAGCAGAAGCAGCAGTCCAGATGACCTACATCTTAGCAGGACATTAATAGGAAGCAGATACTAAATCTGTATATGTGTCGAAGGACGGATGTACTATTGGCTTGAACGAATTTTCAAAGACCAGAGTTTCACGAATCAGATGAAGGGAAGGGGCAATTTCCCTTTGGAAACCTGCTGTGGAGAGACTCGGCGTAGACAGCAGGCAGACCCATTCAGAAGAGTGTTAGAGGGGAGAATGGAAAAAAGCAAAGTCGAGAAGGGGGAGAAACACAGTAAGCAATTTTATTAAAGAACAGAACGTAAAAAAGTTGGGGAGGGAGTGGGTTGGAGGATAGCCCATGCATCATAGTAACTCAGTTAGATGTGTCATTCTAGTGTGTGTGTTAGCAGAAGGTAATTAGGAGCTGAAGTCTCCTCCAGCCAATCAGCCTGCAATTTATGGTATATTTAGCCATTCCTCGGTGATGAGGAGTCCTGGACAGGCATTCTTAGAGACTTACTGCCTGCTCTGCAGCCCTGACATTATGATCCAAACTCTTCAGTCATCATCTAGAAATTTATACCTCACAGCTAACTACTGTTTCTGTAGAGCAAATGCTACACAATTTCTTACCAAGAAGACAACTTTTGATGATATGCAGCTTTTAAAAGTCTTGTGAGATCCTGTGTATATGATAATGCACTACTGGCAGCTTGTCAAGGAGACAACTGCAAAAGCAATCGCATTGTTCTGAGGAAGAGACAACAATTAAAGTTTGGTTTCTGTGGCTTGATGAAGAACTGACAGACAGAGAAGAGAAAAATTACAAAGCCGAGTACATAGCTGATATTAAATTACCAACACTTTGTTTACTTATCCTCCAGACAACCACTCAAGGTCTCTTACTTACTGAAACAGTTAAAAATAAAACCTCTAAGAACATTTAAAGCTGGCCACGGAAGTTGGTGTTTCCCAGCTCCCTGTAAGCTTCCCTCCTACACCTTGACATGCTTCAGTTAGAAACAGCTGAAGGCACTAAGCTTTTAAACAAGAGCCTATTTACATGAAGCTTTTTTGTCCTACAACTTTTCCCCTGGCAGTAGTGACAGTGAGAGTCAGGGTAGGCAGAGCCCCAAGGCAATTTAAGCATCTGTCCCTGCTGAGAGCACATCTGCACTGGCGGTGGCTTGGGAAGGGCCTATCTGCCACCTCATCCTTCCCCTGGCAGCCGCTGCTGTGGGCAGAGGGGTCTAACAGCAAGGTGTGGGGGGAACGAGCCTCAGGGCTCGAGGTGTCGGTCCTGGGGAGCAGGAGAATCCTCTGGCCATACTGGCTTTGCCTGCAAAACAGGCAAGCTTTGAGGTGTGTGTGTTCCTTGAATGCTGTTTCCATTGCTGGTATAATCAGTCTTTAACACAGCTGTCAAAAGATGCCGTGCTGTATGCACCCTTCTGCGTGGACTGACAAGTAGGTATGAAAGCAGGCAAGTGTCAACAAATTTTGTTCTTAATAACTTTGAATCAGACTGGGCAATTAAAAACACAACTGTCCTCTCTGCGATTAATATTTTTCATTAAATGATATTTTTGTGATACTGACTGGGCAGTATGTCCAAGTACACCAAAGCTGTGTTTAAACACAGGCAATTTTATATCAGTTTATCTGCTTCACTGTATTAAATAACATTGCTGACCTTGCTGTTCTTCTAGTTTAGCCACAGAAGTGACCTGATTTGAGGGTTGTTGCAAATATTTCAGGAGTTATCCCTGCTGTAGCTCCTGCCCAAAACCTTTTTCTAAACCTCTAAGGGAAGTGGAGGTGAGCTCCAGCTGTGGGGAACAGGGTGAAGAGGCACAGGCACACTAGTTTCTGGGTAGCTTCATCCCTTATGGCTACTGAGCACCTCTCCAGCAGATGTGGCAGCTGTGCCTTCTTCTGTGTACTCAGACTAAGCAGAAGGTAGGTGAAAAATGACTGAGAAATGGAGAAATGACCGAATGCAGTTGCTTTGCTTGGCCTGATCAACTGCTTCTCATGCACTTGCTCTGAAACTCCCCAAACCTCCTGACACAATTGATCTGTTTCTGGCTGAGGAGACTCGGACAAACCAGACAGAAAAGGAGAAATGTGGGAAAGAGACACAGAAGAAGTAGTATGGAGGTAATGGACAGAAACAAAGTGTGGGAGAGGTAAAAAGGCAGAGAGAAATAGGAAGAAAAAGTACTAATACAGTACAATATTCAACAAGAAGGAAAATTATGTGGAGGGAAAACAGATGTTGGAAAAGGCCCAAGAAAGGAGAAGATAAGGAGGTGAGGACTTGGCAAGGGAGATAAGCAACATCAACAAAAGTGGTAGATTTCTTATTTTATCTTCTAGAAAACTGCTGCCAAAATAAGATAATACATGCATTAATAACAGTAACTATAGTGAAGTATGTGGACAATGTGAAGGTGAAGAGGGGATTACCAAAGAATATGCCTCTGGCGGGATGTCAGACACCAGAGAAACTCACTGCAGGATGCTCCAGCAGTTCTCCTGAAGGGGAACAGAAACTCTCTAGGACAACCTGGGTGGAAAGTGTGGTAGGAGAGGCAAAACCCTCTGCTCACCTGCGGAGGAGAGAGGGCTGAGCAGGTCATCAGAATTGCCTGCTGCCTTTTCCTGTCTCACAACAGGTTCGAGTGAGGATGTCACAGTTGGAGGGAACAGACCATTCTCATGGCATATTTTGAGTCGGAGAAACCCAGTTTCTTTCGTGGTTTGCATACCAGTATTGGTGGTAATTCAACAATGCTTTTGCATGGATTTCAGCTGAATCAGCATTCGTAGTTCATACAATTCAGTGGATGCAGCACTGCAGCAGCAGGATACTGGTGCTATTCCTAGCTGGTATACTGGGCAGCCTTGAGCGTGTGAAATTCCCTGTCTGTTCCCTAGTTTCCCCATGCATAAGTCAAGTAATGGTACTCACTGATTCACTAAGTGACTTTGAGATCCACCAGAGAAAAACACTAAATAAGAGCTGGGTGTGACTAAAATTACCTTTTCCCCTTGTGTACACAGAATTTTCTTCTGCGCTTTCAAGCCTTTCATTGATCTTCTGTTCTGCTTGGAATCTAGATCATGGCAACACATTTCTTGTCTCACGTGCTTTTTCACTTCATAAAAATGCTGTTATTGCATAGCCTAGTTCTAAAGTAAAAGAGTGAAGAATATGGAGTCCTATAGCAAAGTGGTAGTAGCATCATCCAAGTCACCAGAAAAATAAAAAAAACACCTTTCCTCTTAATCTAGGCATAATCTGCTGATTCCCTTTACCGCACTTTAGAACTATATACTGCATTGCACTGTTTGTTAAGGAGTGTGGAGAGACCAGAGCTCATCCACTCTACATAGTACATATCCTACATCCAGCTGTCTTTATGAATAGTGGAAAACATCATGAGCTCTGTGTAACTTGCTTAAATTTTAAATTTAATGACATATTTTGCAACAGATTATATTGCCTTAGCACTTTGAAAGTATTAGCTTGCCAGGAAGCCTTTTTTTAAAAAAAACTACTTTAAAATATCCTCCACACTATGCACATGCACCTATCAAAACCTCCTTTCCTTGCACCCTGAGACTTCTACATACTATCACAGATCTAAAATATCCCATCTACTTGCCCCTTACATTTCTAAGCATTAGTGAAATCTGTCCCCTCAATTTGTCATTTACAAATAATAGACAACCTTCTGGTTATATTCACCAATAAAAATAGGAATGTAGTTCTTCGCAATAGCTGCTACATTTAGTAGGATATTCTCTAGCAGTGACTAGCTGAGGGTCCTCTTACGTTGTAGGAGAAGAAACGATAAATGTCTATCAACCAAATGAAGATCAGTCCTAAAAGAGGGAGATGGGACTAAGCTAGTCAAACAATAAACAATACATTTGTAATTAAAAAATTATGAGTGACTTCCAGATATCAAAGAAGGAAAAAAAAGTAATTGTTTATATTTGGCATGATTTTCAAAGTTGTCATTGTACTCACAGGTTCTCATTGAAGTCACTGTAAACTGTGGGTACACAGCACCTTTGAAAACCTTGCCAAAATTGCCTTTAGACTGTAAGCTCCTTAGGGCAGAGACCTGTTACTCATTTGGCAAATTGTATTGCAGTGCTTCTTTGCCTAAACATGACTGTTTGCATAATAATAATAATAATAATAATAGATAACAGATTTGTGCTGGAATTCAGAAATATCTGATGTGGTTCTGTAGCCTTCTTATTAATATAGTATTTCAAAACATTAAATAAAAGCTCATTTTATAGGCAAATCACCAAGGAAGTATGACGAAAGGAAGCTGTCTGAAAACAATTTAGAACTGGAGAGGTGTTTGCTTGATCAAACCTGGAACTTCCCTTCCACTGAGGGTTTCAGTTTCACATTATTTGACTCATCGGCTGTCAGCTGGGAGCCTCGGTGAACAGGTAGGCCATGAAATATGCATCTGCCTGCGGTTATTTTAGAGCATAGAATCTGATACATGTAAGTACATACATCAGCACACACCCCCTCAGCCCTGGGGGTGTTGCTACACTCCCCAAATTCATGTGCAATCCCTCTGCCTGTGCCAGAGACAGCTACAAATGCAGGTTGACTCACTTTGCCTGGGAAGTGCTGGAGCATTAGGTTTCAGATTCAGAGGGTATCAGCGCAGAAGCTGTTATTCTTTGCTCTTACTTCAGAAACCTTGCTCGGTTCAGCAAATCAGGCTAGCCCAGCTATAAATCCGTATGGTATTTTTCAGTTTAATTTACAAAGTAAACTTCTTGCACACCTTCTTGACACACATATGAGAATCCAAGCGGTGGCAGAAACAGCACTCTCGCCCCAAGAGTGTCAGGGAAGCTGCAAACAGCCCACACCTTCTCAAACCTCTCTGCTTGTTTCTCCAAGCACTGCTTTTCTTCAGCTGTTCCCCCTCTGCAGAGTGGGGATAGTGACACCCACTTTTCTGGAGGGCTTGGAGGCGGGCAAGGAGAAGCACTGCCAAGGGAAGGTGCATGATATTCTCAGAGGAACGTCTGCACCACTGAATTAGCACTGCCACGGCTCCAGGTGCTGGCTATGTCAGCAGACAGCAATGCAAAACCCCTTTCACAGTACTATTTATCCAGAAGATAATTATGAGGAAAAGGAAAGAAAACTGACCAGTTCTAATAAATACCAGCCCTTTCAGGAATGAATTTCAAAGCCAAGTTTTCTAGGTATCAGATGATAGAAATCATAAAGTTAAAGCATGCACTTACTTTAATGAACCTGGTCAAAAGTGCTGTCTGGAGTGTTTATTTATTCATTAATTTTTACTTGAGTAGACAAAGTAAATCTGCCCTTGGTTTTCATAAAATCTTTCTTGCTACATTCTGTTTAGTTTAAATTGGCATCTATTTGATTCAACCTGGAAAGCCCAGCCAAATCCAGTTAGCGTCACTGAAACTCCTGGAGTTCACTTTTTCTGCACTTTTTTTCCCCCTAGTTTAAAATCTGAGAGGAAGAATTCCAGAGCTCTAGATTTGACGTCGTTCCCACTTTTCACTTGCAAGATGGATGGGATGGAAGGGAGTAAATAACAATAACGTCACTGAAGTGAAAAACCCAGCTATGGAGCCTGTTTTTGCCTGGCTGGCTGGTTTTCCTCTCTTGCCACAACACTTTGCCTTTTTTTGCATTTGTTTTTTGTTAAAACTTGTGAGCAGCCCGGCTCAAATCCTGGCGGACTCGGTTGCGGGTGGCAAGCCACGGTGCTGCTTCTTTTGTTTGCGGACCTTCGTGTGCTGCTTGCAAGCAGAGAACCTGAGGCAGCGGCTGTTTCTCCCGCATCCCCCCATCCCTCCGCCGCTGGAAGTGTCGGTGTGGAGCCTGGGCTGCTGGAGGGCGATGGACCGTGGTCCGCGGGCCTCCCGGCTCGCTGGCTGCCCTGCCAGCAAGGCCTCCGCCGTTGCCTGGCCGTGGAGGCTCCCCTTCGCCTCCTGGAAGGGTGTAGCTGGGCAGCTGCTGGGCTGCGGGCGGCAGAGAAACAAGTTAATTTTGCTCACAAAAGCTTCAGTAGCTCATTACAGAAAAGGAGGCTCCAAAAATGTTGCTAAAATGTGAATGTTTTGCAGGGGTTGCCACAGAAACATGTAGAGCATATAATCCAAAATAGGATGTCTAGACAAACTCCTACTGTCTGACCTTTTATGTATTTCCTAATCCAGCCAATCTTGCCAAGCAAATTGGTGACTAAGCAGCAATTCACTTTACACGGTGTCGTAAAGGCCTGACAAGGCCCAGGTCACGGTTATAAATTTCAGTCTGGCTACTTCAGCAACTCTCAGCTTCCTTTACCGGCACGGCTCCCGTGTGGTTTCTGGGCTGTGATGTGTGCTCTGGATCATCGTGAAGTAATTTTGGGGCTGTAAAATCCAAAAGCCACAGCTCCGCTGCGAAACAGAGAGCACTTTCATCCGGCAGGACCCCAGAGTTTACACAGAGCTGTAAAAAGGGAGGCTGGAGAGAGTCTCAGGCGAAAGCGAAATGAAAGGCAGCGGCGCTGGGGCCTTCAGCAGCCACCTCCCCGGGCCGGGGGCCAGGGGCCAGTCATGGCGAGCCACAGAGGTCTCTCTGCTCCTGCTCCCCCTTTCCCCCTCCCCACAGGAGCCCCTTGCTTCTCCCTTATTCTCCAGAAGTAGCCCTGAACGAAACAGCGGCCAGCTCCGATCCTCCCATTGTGGCAAAATTCACCAAATGACGTTCAGCGATGTGTTGTTTTATCGGCATGGTCAGATGCCCAATGAGTCTGAAAAGTAGCTTTGAAAACAGGGAAGGAGGAAGGGGGGCATTGGCTCAGTGCTCAGCAACCTTTAAAAAGCTATTTGTATCTAGGTGTATGCATCAGTGTGTATATAGATGCATACACACATGTACATATACGTGCATTTTTATACATGTGGATGTAGAGATGCACAAGCTCCCAAAGGTGAATAGATTTTACAGCAAAAAGAAATTGAAGTAGTAATATTCTTTGAATACACTTTGTTCCACATTGCCCGTTCCTCTCTTTGGGGCTATGCTTAGGCTGGAGGTGGGAGGGTTGCCCTGGGCAGGGGTCTGAGGCTGAAAAACAGTGTCGCTGCTTCTGAGTTAAGTTGCTCCCAGGTACGTGGTCTGGTAAGCTTAAGGAAATATTGTATGCACCACAGGGACAGGGCTGTGTAACACATGTTACTGCACAGAAGGAAAGTGAGAGAGAGAAAAGAGAGCTATTGTCAGAAGGAAATGGGAGGGAGGACCCAGAATAGGTAAGAAAAAAAAGTGAAATAAATTACATAAATTTGATCAGCACACTGAAAGAATTGTGAGCTGTACAGTATTATATAGTAGTAATTATACACTGTGTATTAAACAGTGGTAAGAATTAACGACTTAATACCTGGCATTGCATATAGCTTGTTACAGAGAGGTGTTGGATTTTATATATATTTTCTGTGAAGTTTAATTTTCCATGTGGTGTTTGGTCAGGAAATGGAGAGCCCCTCACGTGGAGTACCAGGAGAAACCCTTCCGAGGAGGACATGTACTGCGATGTGCGGGGGGAAGATCCCAGGGGCAAACATTTCATCTTCTGAGCCACTCGCTTTGTTTTACACAGAAGATGTTGTTTCTACCACAGAGGTTTCATACTTAAGAAAGATTCCAAAAAAAAGTTGAAGAAAAAGATTTCTGCGATGCACTGACATCAGTCCATCCAAGCATAAAAGAAATGAACGGCTTGTGATTAATTTGAGATTAATGGGAGGCACCTGAGGAAAAGGACTGCACTGAATCCACATCCTGCATTGCTGGTAGACAGCTGCTCCTTTCATCTGGAGGTTCAGAAGTTTCTCCTTCAAGGGGGTGTTACTGTCACCCCTCAGCATGGCCTGCCAGGCAGAGCACCAGGAGAGCTAGCTCTGAACCCTCGCGCTGCCCCGGGGCGGTGGGCCTTACTGCTCCGTGTCGTTTCTTCCTGCGCCTGGCCTTTCTCTGTCCGATTTCCTCGGCTCTTTGTGACAGGCAGCTCTTCTTACTCCACATTTGTGCAGTGCCTTTCACAACAAGGCCCTAATACAGAGGCCATTAGATGCTACCACAGACGAATGACTAAGCACCACAGCAGTTAAACTCTGACAAATTTCCAGATCCTGAAAAATTTGTCTCCTGATGGGAAGAACTAGGGACCACATGCTCGTATGTAGAGCAGGCAGCTCTTCTCTGGATATAAATGTACAAGAACAAAACAGCACTCATGCAGCCTGGACTGCAAGGTCCACGTTAAAAGTAGGGAGGACAATATTGAGGATGACAAGGAGGTCATGGCGCTCCAGAAGGGAAAGACAAATTAGCATTAAAAGAATTCCAATAGTGCAAAAATACATAACACAAGAGAGGAGTGCAGCAGTCCTGTGAGAAAGCAAATCTAGAAGTCTCTTAATGCTAACCTTAACCTTAAAACACATGATCATAAGCTGCACCCTAACCCAAATGCGAATCGTAAACATAACCCTAACCTTAACAGCTATAACTCTAAGCCTAACCACAACCACTAACCCTAACCCTAACAACCTGAAATGAAACCCCTAACCCTAACCTTAACCCTAATAACCCTAGCCCTAAGTCTTACCCTAACCCCTAACCCTAACCTTAATGAATATAACTCTCAGTCTAACCCTAACTCCTAATGCCAACCCTAATGACTCTAACCCTAAACTTAACCCTGTCTAGCACTAAGCCCTAACCCTAACCCCAATTACCCTAACCGTAAACTCTAACTCCAGTCCTAAACCCTAACCCTAATCTTACGTGAAAGCAAATCTAGAACTGTCTGACCCTAATCCGTGTAAACCTGGATCAAACTTCTCGCGTTAGAAATCATACTTTACAGCTATTTTCTTAGCAATTCCCCGAGGCCAGTTTGCTGGTGGGATTCTGTTATGGTTCCTCCTTTTTCCTTGAATTAAAAATATGAGTGCACGGTGCGGTCCTCTGCTTCAGAGGCACCCTAGCTTGGAGGAACAGAGAGTTGTGCCCTTGGTGCTATGTGTACCCAGGTTAGTCCTTGCTGTTGGTGTAGCTGGTGGTCCCTGTGACGTACTCAGTGAAGTCATTTTAGCTGTTGGCTGCAAAGAGCTGCCTGGCTGGGACACAGTGCTGCTGGCCTTCCTCAGGAGGTCCTGCCTCATCCAAACTTCCCTCTCCTTGCTGTTCTTAGAACCAGGACCTACATTTTTTCTTCTGAAAGAAAGGCTCCTGTTCCTTGCAAATGCAAGCAAAATTATATTCTGATGTATGGTTAGATTTCACTGAGAAAACAGCAGTCTGATTTCTCTCTACGTCTCGGACCCCCTCACACACGCAAAAAATTATATTATTTTTACCTCTGTATATGTTCTGTCGTTTTCTGTCATGTAACTGTCAGCTGCACCACTATCCCACCCTTGAAAAATGGATTGTTTAGTCCGATGTTTGCTTCAAAGTCTGAGCAGGAGTGTTGTGTGTTGTTGTACTACTGGTTCTGGCAGGCTTCCATCCAAGCACAGCACTCACCACCGTTTTCTCTGTTTCCTATTAATGGTTACAAGATGGTCCAGTCAAGAGATAGCACTTCTCTGGAAAATATTTATAAGGGAAAGGCAAAGCAACATGATAGAGATTTGTTAACTACAAAATTAGCAGGCTCAGAGTGCTCAAGGATCTATGACTTCTACTCCATTTTCTTGGAGTCATTTTCTTACAACTAAATAGAAAATGGAATTGTGCAAAATACCATGGCATGCTTTCTTAAAGAAAGCATAAAATGTACCCTGATGTATAAAAGGAATGCACCTTCATCTTTTCAACAGAACAGTGAAGCAGGTGGCCAGCAGGAATTACTGACACCATCAATCTTTTCCCTCTTTTTGTATCTTAGACAAACAAACCTAACACATACTGCAAAGTTACAAATTTTATACACGGTCTGTATAGCTCTGTTTCCCATCACTGCTAGCCACATCATTTCTCTTCCATTCCCTCTACTCATTTATCGCACTGACTTGTTGCGTCATGTATACTTTTGATTTTTAGCTACAGAGGAGATAGCTGTCACTTGTTACATATTTATAGGATGATGCCTTACTGTAATGAGAATGCCATATGAACAAATATTAGAGAACAGCGAAAGACAGCATAAACACCAGGCAGACTCAAACAGAAAGATCCTGGCTTCCTCTTTTTTTTTATTATTTTTTTTTCTTTATAGAGCAAGTAACATTTTTGTCTTGTTTGAAAAATTAGTTTTCCTGATACAGGCAAAGGCAGCTCATACCTCAGATTTTGTGTGAGCTACACAACAGTCAGCAGAGCATTAGGAGTAAGTAATATTAATGTTGCTTTGGACTAACATTTAATTTGACAATGAAATTCTCCAACTAACTGATGTTGACTCCATCCCAAAAATAAATGCAATCTCCAGGCTGACTGGAACTTGGATATCTTATGAAGGCACTGTTAACTGCTCCCCTGGAATGCCTCAGTGCTGTCTGCACACTCAGCTGGTCTCACTTTATGTCTTCCCCCTGTCTGAGCAACAGCTAAAGGCAATCGAGTCAGCAAACGGGAAGCAAGCACTGAAGTGAATGCACACAGACACAGCCCAGCACTTGCTGTTAGTTTGTTTTGTGGTTATAGTCACTGCCATCTTCATAACACTAGAGGTTAAGTTTCCTTTGCATGGGAGTAACTCTTATCCTGTGAGGCAGAGGAGAACATCATTTAGATTATCATGGAACCATAGAATTGGGTTGGAAGGGACCTTAAAGATGATCTAGTTCCAACCCCTCTGCCATGGGTAGAGACACCTTCCACTAGATCAGGTTGCTCAAAGCCCCATCCAGCCTGGCCTTGAGCACTTCCAGGGAGGGGGCATCCACAGCTTCTCTTAGATCTAATCTAAATCTACCCTCTCTCAGTTTGAAGTCATTACTCCTTCTGCTATTACTGCATGCCCTTGTAAAAAGTACCTCTTCAGCTGCCTTGTAGGCCCCCTTCAGCTACCCAGCTGAATTGTTCCACTGCTTTCTGACGTAAGCCAGTAGCAAGTATTCATTTCGCACACCTTTCACCCCATTATCATGAGAATGACTAAACCCGGGGGCCACAGTGACAGGGCAACAATCTTCTTGTCTTTGAAGGATCCAACATCTTACACGTCTTTCAAAATCTCTCAATCCAGTCCATGTCATCATCGTCTGCAGTCTGTAACTCCTGTGGTACCACACAAACAACAGGATCATTGTGTTTTACAAGGACAATTCCCTGGTGAGGAAATCTATTTGATCTTTGACCTTTTTCTGTGTACAAGTTCAGGATGTTTATCATCACAAGGTATGGCACTGACACTATTTCTTAAGCAAATATTGCTGTTTATAAACATGGCTGATATTGCCAAGGGTCTGCTAGCTGAATCTTTTAAATGAAAACAAGAAAATGAAAGTTAAAAACAGGCAAACTGTGGGCTCAGAGATTTTAAGAACAGATTTGATCTGAAAAAAGAAAATGGAAACAGCAACTCTTCTATTCATTTGTGAACAAATTAGTCATTTTGATCTGTGATACCAATACCTAACTCATCGAAAGGATGACTGGCGTCATTTTTCTTATGCTGCAGCTGGCTACTCTTAGCATGGTTTCTTGCAGAGGAGCATCTGCAGGTCTGAAGATGGCACCTCACTACATGTAGTACTGTCCAGATGTAAGCAAGGATTGACAAAGCTGGACTGGCAGTTGTGAATTGTTCTTTCCAAGCACCTTATTATTAAAACACATTTACTATCAAACCCTACTTTTAAACAATTATCTTTTAGAAACCCAAGCAAATGAGAAAGCATTACTTCAAATACATTCAAGTCTTTGCCATACAGTTTTTGCTGTATTACTTTCCAAGGAATGAAGGAAGTTTAATGAAGGGAATTTAGATATCCTCCATACCAAAGTAGAGACTTGTAAGAAAAGCTTGTGAATAATAGCTCACTGCATTAGCCAAGGACAGAAAACTATTTCATACAGCAAAAATACGAAAAGCAATGATGCTAACAAACATGTTAAAAAGAATAACCTTTGGGACTCACAACCTTGCGTTCGGTCAAAAAGTACCAGTTGTTATCCAAGTGGGTTTCCTCTGGCACATGTTCAGAGCAGAAAATGGCCACAGGGCCGCTTGCCAAGCTCTGTCTGAAGGGAAAGAGCCAGGAATATGGGTAAATAAAGAAGTGGTATGTAGTAGGAAACACCTCAGCAGGTAGCACTGCAGAGAGTCCAGACGCCATTGTTAGCTGGAAGACTGCCACGATTTACAGAGGATATCCAAATGCTTGCCTAAGCGACGAAAAGATGGTGTGATTGCAGCGTGGATAGACATATCTGTGATAGCTTTAGTCTGTCAGCTGTGCAGAACAGCAGCAGTTAAGACATGCTGGCAAAGACATCAGCACCTTCCTGCAACACAACACCTTCCTCAGGACCACGAAGCCCCACAGACCTTGATTTTTTGAATGCTATGTTGTGGGGTAGTCTCATCGCTCTTACTGCCCAGGCTGATTAGATAGTCTTGGACAGAGGTCCAAGCTGCACCCTTGTGCAGCCAGGCCAAGGATTTCTCCTGTCCTTCAGCAATCAGAAAGCACAAGACTAGAAGAAGCTGCCATAGCCATACACATCTTATGCTGGGTTTTAATTTTAATCTAGGAGAGAGAATCTAGAAAGGGCTGCTTGCTTTTAAATGGTAAGCTCCAAAAATCAGTGCCTGCCTTTGTGTTTCGGGTGATACTGAGCACACTGCTAGTCCCAGGCAAAAGGCTTTGTGAGGTGTGAATGTATGTGAGGACTATACAGGTCTTATTCTGTTCCTACCACTCTTACGTTGTGATTATGCTGAATTTCTGAGGGTAACTGAGAGCAAAGTCAGGCACTGCACTCAAATCACGGTATTGTGCTGAGCAAAGCAAAGTCATTAATTTTTCCCTTTCCACTTCCTTATTTCTAATTTTGAATAAGGAAGCTGTCCTGGAGCATCTTCATCCCCTATTTGTTAGTGTCATAACATATGTTCCTCTTTGATGGATGAGTAGTTTTCTCAGACTGGTGATTTTCTGATGTCTACCCAAAATGTTATTTCAGAGCTGTCCAAAAAAGCTACATCCAAACAAACTAGAAAAACGTGGAATTTGCTCAATTTCAGGATGCTGCAAATTCAACATGCAGGTCCCAACTATTTAAAGATTTTATGAGTTGAAGTTTATTCAAATTGTGAACTCAAGTCAATGTGAAGGAATGCAGAAAGATAGGGGAGGCCAATCTTACAAAGACAACTCCCCCCATATTTGCATGAATCGCCTTATGCTAAAATAATAGAGTTCTGTGTAGACCCAGCTGTTTCTTCTATTAAGTTGTCTAAAAAAAATGGCTTTATAAAATGCAATTTTGCCTAGAATTGTGGCTCTATTCCACTATAAAAGTTCATTACCTTATTTACTAACCTGTAAAAACAGGCCTTTCAGGTTATTCTTTTTCTCTCTGATCTGCCTGAATCCAGCCTACAGAAGAGTTCCACCAGCCCATAGCATCCATAGGGAAGGAAAGCACAGGGCTGGAGACACACCAGGACCTCAGAGACAAGAAGCTGCCATTACTTCTTCCCAGCCCAAGAAGAGCTACCAAACTGGTTTTGGATGTGCTCTGCTAAGGCAGTTGATATAGCCTGATCTCTCTGAAAAAGTATTTTTCCTCAATTAGTCCCAAGCACTTTTCCACCTCCTTTGAATTTCACTGAATCTGGGACGGTTGTTTCTGTCCTCTTCTCTGTGAACACCACCTGAACACCAACCTGCCACTTCCAGGAACCCTTCCTGCCAGAACCCCAGTGCACAGTATGAAGCACAGTGTGTGACCTATACAAAACGTAGGCAAGAGAGGATTTAGACCTGAGGCAGCAAAGCAGCTCTCGAAAGACTCCAAAAACACTGCGTGCATTTTACAAGCCAGGTGAGAGAAGGCATAGAGCAGCAGGGCGATCGCCCAAGGTAAGTCAGAGTTCAGCAGGGGTTGGCTGGTCTTTGCTGGGGCAAGGAGCCACTGCGGCTGTTTTCTGGTACTTTTACAGCACTTCCCCTGTACTTCTTTGTTCTGTCCTTTCTGTTTGCATCAAGACATCAGAAAAATTTCCCCTAAATAACCACTGTATTATTTTATAGATTTAACCTTGTAACTCTTTCCTCTTATTTCCCTCTAAGTCACACGTTATCTCTTTCACTGCTAAATATTTCCTGCCTGGTCATTCATCGGCTTATTTTAGCTTCTTCCTTCCTCTTTGTTGGCTGCCTGCCCCCTATACATCTGCCCTACATGTTTATACTGGTATCCATTGTTGCCTGTGTTCTTGGCCAGTGTATTGGTTCCCATTCTTTGCCATTGTGAAACTCTCAAAGAACAGCCGACTCGCTTCACATTCTCATTGTGTGAATCATGGCTCTCGCGGCCTCCACCACAGCAGCCGTTCTGGCCTGTGGCAGCTCCTTGGAGACCAGTTCCATGGGGCGAGTAGGCTCAGTCTGGTCAGCAGCCCTTGATACTTCACTTGCATTTAACAGGTAGCTTCAAGTCTCACCTAGGTTTTCTTTAAATTCTCTAATATCCTTTCTCTCTTGAAAACAAACAGAAACTAACCTTCCTTCCTTTTATAAAATTCATACTGGTCCACAAGGGGACAAAGCTAACTTCCTAGTGATGCACTGAAATGAAGCAGCAATTCCCACGTACTCTCAAGCACTCTCCTTGTGTCCGTTATAGACCCAAATCAATAGATAGCGTGTGGGATGTTTTTTGTCCTCATGAAGTTCTGTGCAATGTCATACAACATTATGATGCTAAGAGCCTCTTCTCTTGATTCATGCTGATCTAAGAGGCACAAGGATCACATCCCAAACTCGAATTCTTCAGAAAAATGCATTTTCTTTTGCTATGTCTGTTCCACTGCAATGTTCTCTCCCAGCACTTACCCCTGCTGTTACTTAGGTGCTCCCTTGTTGTTTACATTAGCGATGCTAGAAAGAAGCAGCAGCAAGAGGGTGAGTGGGAGCTCTTATAGCACAGGTTGGTTTGATTAGCAGAAAGCACCCTGAGAGCACAATTCAGGAATGGGTGAGATAATCTAGGATTAGATTTCTCTACTGCTTTTTGCCTTTCTAATTTTTTTTAATGACGATTGCTGCTGTGAGTCCAAAGTTCATTAAAATATTGAAACTGGAAAGAAAAAATATATTGACTGTGGCTGAAACACAGCTCACTAAGAAGGAGGTCCTTCTTGCAGCTTTGCATATATAGTCCAGGCTGTTAGAGACAAGGAGTGTGCACCCCAGATGTCCTGGTGCTGTGCAACTGCAGAGGCCACAACAGTCCACACAATTAGAAAGTAATTCTGATTGTGAATGAAGACTTTGCAGGATTTTACTTTGCAGTAACAATAAAAATTGGCAACCCAAAGTGTTGTGTATATTTACTTCCGAAAAATCAGTCTGATGATTAGTTTTTATTAGCATTTTGTCTTGTATCAGCTTTGTATTAAAGCTGTGGACTGGTTTTGTATTTATCTGAGTACAAAATAAATACAAAAAGGGGAGGAAAACATTCTTTTACTCCACAGTACCTTGATGCAGACTGTTAAAATAAGTAACTGTAGGGGACAATCATGCTTAGAATTAGATGCTTACACAATTTCTGTCAATTTTTAAAAGTTGCGTTTCTCCCTTTTTCCAGGTATACTCCCCAGAAAAAATTGGCCTTTGTTAGTTTCCAAGGCAGACCTTCCATATACAAAGACGTTTCTTGTCAAAGTATGTGTACACGTACCCACACATATGTATGTTTGTATATAAACCTTGTGAAATAAGTGTGTAAGTACTGCCATTTTTGGAGAGCTTTCTATTTTCTTCTCTTTCTCTGTCTCAGCATGACTTCAGCATTTACTCGTGACTTTTCTCCCAGTCACTGAATTTTAGTGTTGGTGACACACGTTTTTCAGTTTCTGACATGTATGCTATTCTTCATTCAGATCACCAGAGCCATGTACTGCGTGATTAGTTAGTGAATCTAAAATTTCAGGTTCACTAACCACTTAACGAGACACCATGAGAAGCCAACACAAGGCTACATCTTTGGTAAGTACCTGCCCATCTCAAAAAATATATTCAGTGGGAATCTCAGCTGTAAAACAGCTTGTCATATGGTGTACACACACTGGAAAACTTGCATCTTTAGCATTTGCAAATTGGAAAGAAATTTCCTCCTTAAAAGGGATTCTGTCACAACTCAGCAGCAGTCTCTGCTTCCATCCTGATCAGTTTTCATTACAGGAGTGCTTTGTATCACTCTGTAAGTAACCAGTTATTAACAGATAAAATGCCAGGAGAGAGACACCAGCAATTGGTCTCTATGCTAGAACTGCTCCTTGGTTTTGCAGGACTGATAAAACACATTATTGTGCACTGCAATTGGCTTTCCTCTGGCTACCCTTTGTATCAGCATTTGGGCTCTCATAGTATCCCATACCTGCTGAGTTCCCACGTTCCTGCAAGCAGGCGCTTACGGCACTGCTAGGGCAGAGATCAGCTCCAGCTCATGGCAATTCTCCACTGCACCACCCCACCCACCAGTGTGGTTTCTTGCATTAGCCCCTGCATGCAGCTCAATAGTCTCCTAAGTGCACAGAGATGGAGGGTTAGCTCAGCCTCACGCTATTCAAACTACGTTCAAACAAGTTGTGTTCCAAGTATTGTGGACTTCCCTATGCATTACCTCTACTTTGATTATTCTGGCCTTCCCTGATTGCTCAGATAAAGGCTTCCTGAAGTTAATGGGGAACACTGAAACTCACAAAATGGGAACCCACCCCATTGACTCTGGTATAGCTCTCCAAGGGAAGCTAATTCACTATACTGATAGCATGGAGTCTCCTGCTCAGGGTAGGCTCATCATCTGTCACCACTGGGCCATAGTGAAGCCAGGTTCAGTTACTGAGGCTGGCTGGTCCCAGAGGCCTGCCTTCACTCAAGAGGTGCCACAGCTTGTTGGTACCATTATCTGTGCAAGTCTTTTTCTGTGACTCCAGTACTAGCCTAGGCCTATTCCTCACAATGCTCCAGATTATAACATCACTGATTTCTATTTTACTGTGACTTCCAGGCACAACCAAGTTATCTGCCCTAGCTATCCGCCTCAGAGATGGAGATGCCACGTTCAGATGCTTACTGCCCTCTCTTCAACATTTAGTGCTGAGAAGTTATACAACAACCTGGCTGACCTTCACAGTCACAGCCTTTAATGTATTGCATGCAGTTGCCCTCTGATAGACAGAAACAGTGCAGAGAGAGTAATCAACTTGCCAGAGATTCCCCAGAGCAGGAAACCAACTTGAAGTCTTCTAGATGTTGGGCTAGCACTCAGATGTAATGCCCATACTCCTTTCAACCACATCAATATGTGGATGGGTTGGTATATGAAGATGGTCATACCTCCAAGTGAAAGCAGTATTCGACACCTTTAACAGGAAAATGACATGGAAAACCTCTCAGAGATTGAAAGTTTGATGCAGACTCTGCTTACTGATCCTCACGCTCTAAATACTCCTACTGTCTCCCTAACCATCTCTGTTGTACACTCCAGCCATGATGAACAGACGCATGCAGCACAATGTTTACCACTTTCATTAAAAACAAACATGTTCTGAGGAAGAAAACACTCCCCTTCAAAAATGCTACATATTTAATGTCTCTGAAACATGGATAGGATATTAAAAAAATGGGAAAGATGAGCAGCTATTACCCAGTACAGGCAAGATGCTGTGCTATACAGTCGTTAGGAGAGTCATGCATTCAGACTACTACTCATACCCTTTCCTCCAGACACCTGAGTGCCATGCAGAACCACAGTTAGAAGCCCAGGTTTATTGTAAAGGGAAGAAGAAAGACATTTTCAGACAGCAGCTCAGAGCATAGATGCATGCATGAAAGGACACTTGGTCTACAGTCAAACCGCAGTATTCATCTCAGCTTGGATCTCTCTGGGTTTTCACAATCTGCCTATGGAATCTGATAATTTCCAACTCAGATGGATCAGTTCAACCCAGCCCTCAAAACAGGCAGTTACGCAGAGGGCTGCCTGGAATCCAAGCTGCTTCTTGTACAACATGTGCAAATCTCCCATGGCTGAGAAAGTTAATTTATCCAGGTTTCTAAGTGTGCCAAGGTTAACCTGGTATTTGACTTTTACAAATTCATAATGCAATTCTTGTCTGTTTGCAAGAACATGTAAGTAATAACGATCCAACACACTCAGTGTTACTTTTGCAGAGGCTGAGCACAGGCACAAGAGCTAAAGCACCTCTTCTGATGGCACTGACAGTGCTGAAAATATTGCTTTGTAGGGTAAACAGACAACATCCCTTTGCTCTGGAGCTTTATTCCCACGTGCTCACTGGGGGGAAAAAATTCCAAAATTGATGCTGAACAAACTGCTGTCCCCAAAGGCTTAAACACACACAACCTTTTCTCCAAAGGCAATCAACCAACAACCACACTAGAGAGCCATCATGAAGGATCACAAAACCCTCCTCAGGTACTTAGACTGACAAATCTCTGTTGTCAGTGGCTTCTATATCCAATGGTCTCACCCAGCTGTCAATCACCTGGACAGTGAAAAACATAATATCTTCTTCAATCATGACGTCAGCCGTTTTCCATCTGACCCATGGTTTCAAACCACTCACAGGTCTGACCACATGGAGCAACTCCTGTAACTGAGAACTATTCAACCCTGGAAGCTTAAAAAAAACCAACCAGCTACAGTTGCTTGAACTTATGGACAGGAAAACTAGAATCAGCTGTTTAGCCTAAGAGTCTTCATGATAGGAGAGCTTGAAACTACTACACCTAAACTGAGAGAGACAAATGTGGGAGTTCCACAAGCCAAGGAAGAATGTATTTTGTCTCTGCAAGCTAAGAAGGAATGTATTTTGTCATGGCTCTTCACAGCTCCAGTGGTAAAAGCCACTTCGCATTCATGATCGCTTTATAAGAACCTTGCTTGCTCTCTAGGTATTGTACATGTGGAAATGGGCGTGATTTGGGAAAACCAATTGTCCATTCATTTTCCGAACTATGTTTTCCTATCTGAACCAGACATTTCCATGGGCTGTTGCCACCTCTTACTAAAAGCACCGTTTCTGAAATACCTATGGCAGCAACACTGAATAGCTACTTTTCTGCCAAGTGACCTAGAAAACAAGTTGCACGGGGCAAGTATAACTCCAGAGTGGACGACGTGTCCTGCACGACTCTTATCAACCCCTCCCTGCTATTCTGGTAGGCAGGGACGTGGACTGGCTTCACAGCCGAGCAACGTTCCCTCCTCAGACTTTGTTTGTGGCACTTACCATGGGGGTGAAATCAATATTTGTTTACTTTCTCAGAGTAAACTAGGGGTGTGGAAAGAGGAGGAGTCCCAAACCTCAAAAACCAAAATGAAAAATTCAAGGAAATTTGAAAATTATACCAGCCCATTTACCACACAGGAGAGAAGAGACGAATTTTAACTCGGAGAGAAGGTGGAGTGACTCTCCTATAACTGCTTCCACCTTTGCTCTTGGCTTCTGCAGCGCTGTTCCCAGCTGCCAGCATGGAGGAGAGCAGTCCGCTCCTGTATGCACACTCATAATAGTAAGTGCCGTCTCCTGGGATTGCTTAAATCCTCTGCATTCTTACAAAAAGGTCTTTTCAATCTTTGACGTTTTAAGTCAGAAACAAAAGCAGCCAAGCACATTATTAAATTTGGCCTCAGTTTCAAGCAAGGGATGGGTGTGGGTGTGTCTGACCATGACTACACTGGGGAGATAACTGTTTCTAGGAGAAGAGTGTCAACTTTTATTTTTGGGACAGCAGAGTTGGCAGACGCTCTTGGCTTCCACTGCACAATTCATGTGAAGTGAAATGAAAAAAAAAGAAAAAAAAAGAAAAAGAAATTTAACTGGTGCTGCCCAAGAAAACCAGACAGACACACACGAAAAAGAAATGATGTACCATATAAAGCATTAAATACAGACACACGCACACACAGGCAGGACTCTGCTTTATAGGATTTGAACCATATGCACATATACACATACACACACACTAACTCACGCCCGTAAATCATTTAGCCAGACTATCTGTCTGGTGTGTGGAACAGAAACACACTTATGAAATCTATTTTCTTCTTTTAGCAGCAGGCTAATAATTGATAAAGAGCCAGACTGGGGGCTCTGAGTTTTATACGACGGATATACAAGGCTGCAGTTCTCCTTGTGTGTGCTTTGCCTGTTCTCTTGGCTGCAGCAGCTCCAGCCCGAGAGCAAGCAAAGCCCCTCGCCGGCTGGCACTGACTGGGCTCCTCGGCAGCTGCCAGGCAGCCCTGCGAGGGCAGGGCAGATCTCCTGATTTAGCTAAAGCAACAAGAAAGAAGCAGCCAGCAGGGTGACTCAGCCGACACAGGAGCCAGCGGCGCGTACGGCCCCACTCGGGCGGCTGTGGCTGCCGGCCGAGCCCTTCGGGTCAGCCCTGGGCGCAGGGATGGGCTTGCGGCGTGGCCCGAGCCTCCCTCCGCAGCACCCCAGCAGACAGAAGCGGTCTCGCTGTAATGGGAGAGTGGGCAAAGCAGCAGCAGCAGAAATGCCCCTGTGGCCCTCCCGAAGGCACCCCGCCAGCTTGGGCGATGCCTGCAGTCGGGGAAGCACGGGCAGAACCAGTGAAAATAATGGGCTACGCCAAAGGCCAGGGCTTTCCTCCCTCCTCTGCGTGTTGCCTGAAATACAGTGCCAGCCCCAGACACTATTTCAATGAGATATTGTTTGCTGTTTATTTTTCTAGAGGGTTTTTTTGCCTCTCTCTTTTCTGGGTGGCCATTTCCCACCCTTCCCAAACAAACTCTAAGGCAAAGTTTAGCTTATTGCAGCGATAACCCACTTTGGGGTGACTCCTCTGGCCCCTTGGCTTTGGGCAGCCACAGGCGAAGGGGCAGGAGAGCCAGGCCAGGTCCAGACCAGGCGGAGGAGGGATGCTGCGCTGTAGGACCACCCATCCCAGCCTGTGCACTGCCCCGGAATATCTTCCGTGGCTGCCCCGGTCTCTGCAGTGCTCTGTGCAGGGGTGTGCTCGCAGCAGAATGGCCTAACCGTAAGAAGGCAGGAAGAAGCGCTGGCAGCTGCTGGGTATGGGCCCTGTGCTTTCACTGGGATCGACCATCTCAAGCAAGTCACCGGGGTTTGGAGTGCCTCTGCTTACTCACATATTAAAAGAGAGAGGAGGCAGCAACAAGTAGAAGGTAAAATGGTATGTGCGTGGTGCTAACATTTACCACCAGCTGGCTTTAGTAGAATGGAGAACTGGTTATCATCAGCCAGGCGTGCCAAGGATGTTGCTGGCTGCGTCAGCCCTCAGTGCTCTTATGTCTGCTTGAAGGAAGAGCGCTGATGGGCGCTTCCACTGCCGCCTCGGCCGGGTCCTCCTCAGAGGGCATGGCCATGAGTGGGATGAGAGGGAGTACAGCTCACCGCCAGCTGGTCTTGGTGTGGGGGAACAACTCCCCTTCCCTTGCACTACTTGAAAACTGGCAGGCTAAATTAAATCCTCTTAACACATGGCATGCTGGCTCCTAGAGAAGCCAGGAAGGAAAGGGTAGGTCCCCATGCCTAATGACATGTTGGTGGGTTGATCTTCCACACCACGGATTACTCCCCATGAAGCAGCTTCGTAACAGGTAGCCTGCCTCTGCGCTGGGCTCAGGGTAGCCCAGAAGACGGTGTAAGCTCCATCTGACCAGGCTGACCCTGGTGGGAGCAGGAGGTTGGGCTAGAGACCTCCCGAGATCCCTTCCAGCCCTAGTGATCCTGTGATCCCTCTGGGTATCACTAAGCGGCCAGCTCGCTCTTGCTGCTTCTCCCAGCTTTTTTGCATCCTGTCTCTGCTCCCCACTCTCCCTCTTTACATGGTACTGACTCTCCGTTCTTTTAATGTACAGTGAGATTGTGAAATAAAATAAATGTAAAGCAACCCCTAGACTTAAAACTTTGTGAGATTATAAAAAGAAAAACCCACAACCCACTCTGAAATGATTTCCATATTGCTTGGCATAACTAAGGGACAACTCTTTTTCAGCCAGTTCCATTTTTTTGGCCGCTTCATCCCCTCACATTGCAGGGGCACAAACGGATCCTCAGACTCCCTTGAGAGGTATGACAGGGAGAAGCCCCCCTTTGGTGAATCTTGCGAAACAGAGAGCACGTTTGCTTCAGTGCCTGGAGCCTGCCAAGTAAGCCTGCCAACAGGAGGTGTTGTTGGCACGGAAAGAGCCTTTACCAGGCTTCCCACTAACAGAAATACCTGGTGCTTGTAGTGATCTTCCTGCTTTCAGCTGTTGGGAGTCCAAGGCTCAGGGGAGGCTGCTTTGTTTGTGCTGAGCCCTGAGTGAACACAGCCAGAGAAAGAAGCCACACTGCAGTTTCTGATTTGCACTAATTGCATCTGCCTTGATTTTCTCCCCCGCATCATTCCTGTGTAAAAGGACCAGAGCTGCCTTGAGGATATGCCTCATTTTTGGACTCTGCGACAGCTGGACCGCAGTGTTCTGCTTCAGGAACGCAGGCGTGCAGCGTGCACCATGATGAGTAAGGGGAAACATGGTCTGTGAGTGTCATCAGAAAACTGGTGTCTCCCTTCCCTCTCAGTCACAAAACCCTCCATAAAACTTCACCTTTGGGGTCTACAAGCTATTTCAGCTATCCTATTCTCAGAGAAACCATCAGGATTTAAAATTCAGAACACATTTAAGAGAACAATCAGTTCAGATGCTGCTTCCATCACAATGGTATCGAGGTGCTTGCTCCAGCCCTGGTAGCGTTTGTACAGGAGTCACTGAGAGCAGGTTTGGATCACGCTTGCTCCGGGTGACTTTGCTTCTGGGGACAGAACCACACAACCAAACTCCCTGCTGAGTTACACGGGCAGCTGCCAGCCCTGCTAGGTCTGCTCACAGAGTTTTGGTTCAGGTTAGCTTCGCTTTTAAACCACATCACCGGTGGAAAGATGACTATGCAGCACGCTCGCACCAAACAAGGTTCTCCAGCATACCAGAAAACAATTTCGTTTGCAGTTGTAGCGTGTTTGCACTCATTTAGTGTGAGAGGCCTACACCATGCCAGGGCTGTGGGAAGATGCCAACTGTGTATAGCTACCACATGCTGGGACTGGGGAGAAACAGAATTCCTTGCACTTTGGTGCTGACATTTTAGTACTAAATCATTGCAAATTACGATGACTGCTATTCTGCAGAGTACAGACCTTGGCATCTGCTCACAGCCAGAGAGGAATGGATAGAGGAGCAAGGCTCTGTCTAGCTGGTGTCCTCTGGGCTGGAGTTTTCCTACTCAGTGCTTGACTGCCAGCAGCAGAGACATGATGCTGAATTCCTGTAGTTGGTGCGATGCATACCGGTTTCGGCTGACTTCAAATCAAGCAACCCCGTCTTCAAACAGTTTGATCCAGGAGTTTCATGTGAGCTTTACCTTCTAACTCCAAGCTACATTTGGTTGAGTTTGGCCCTGCATGTGGGAAAAACCCTTTGGAGAAGCACAGTAGTTACTGTACAGACACAGCTGCTGTTTTTCCAAATGAAACACAGTATTTCATGTGTTTCAACGCTGTTTTAAGTCAAATCAATTTGGCCCATGACTCGCTCTGTATTTCTTTTGCCAGATTTGATTTTTGTGTTTGGAGTTTGGGCTGGTAAGGAATAATGACAACAACATGTCTGAAACAAGAAGATATTAACTCTATTTATACCAGCGCAAGCAGAATTATGAAAGGCTTTTGGTGCCAAATTTCAAGCAGGCTTTGGTATGCATGAACATACATTCAGGAGACGAGAGTTTGGCAATGAAGAAATACCAATGAGCTGGGAGGAAGGTGGGTTGGAACGAAGATCCAGGTTCTTGCTGTGGTGGGGAGATTTGATGAAAGAAGCCATCTTGTAAGGAAAGGACTATATCCGGTCTAGGTGCCTGAGCCAGAGATGAAAGCATGCTTAGTGCAAACCCTGCCACACAGCACACTTTCTGTGACACACGGGCTAGACTGCAGGTACTCAGTCTGAAAATGAAATGGTTAAGACAGCCACGGAGCTGCCATGTACAGATCAGTGAAGCAAGAAACATCTTACCCTCTGAAATATTTGAGGCCAAACATGAAGTTGTTACTCATTGGGAGCTCTGCCATTAAGCTCCCTCTCCCTGATATTTATGATTAACACTTCAAAACATCTGCATCGCCTTTCTGAATTCCAGTTAAAGGGAACCAATTTTCTGTGGCAAAGTTTCTGACTGTTACAAAAGAGGAGACTTCTAGTTCAGCTGTCTCCGCCCTTTACTCTTCCCAGAGCAGTGAATCGCTTTTGGGGAGGAGGTGTCTCCTGGTGCCCCAGCTCACGGCTCCCTCCCCAGAGAGTTCCCTCCAGACACGCAAGCTGTGGTGGCCGTGAGCCCCTCCACACCTCCGTAGACATCAGCAAGCACCGGCCCCTTGAGCTCCCGGGCTGCTGGAGACACGCGTGAGGGAGCGTCGGCCCTACGTGTATGACCCCCCAGCCCTTTGCAGCACTGGCATCAGGACGTCTGGCCAGGCTGATGGGCTCTCTCTTAGACAAGCCAGGATGGAGGCACCTCCCGAACTGAGGTTTTGGTCACAGCTGCCAAGGAAGGGAAAGCAAAGTTTGTATGAAGATGAAATAGAGACACACAAGTGCAGAAGCACATTAAACATAAACTGAATGTTTTTTCTCTCCACAAACTCTTCCCAATTAAAAGAGAGAGAAAGCAGAAAGTACTTGAGAATGGGCCCTATGGTTGCAGAACCACATTTCTGAAATACACATCTCTCAAGTATCAAACTACACTGCAGAATGACTAATTGTGGGGTGACTAATCCCTGTCTCCCCTCCAAAATTATTACTTCACAGTGGCCAAGAAAACATACCATAAAGATGTTGTTGTTGCATCACTCACATATACTTGCACTGAGCAAGACTGAGCCTTTTACAGCACTTGTCTGATTACCAAGAGATATGCTTCTTCCATATAAGAAAAGAAAGGACCACTTAGTCTTCGTAGTTCGTCCTGGACAGTTGTGAAGGTGTTTGGTTAAATGCCTGGGGACGGGGGAGCTGGCTTTCAAGCAAAGAAAAATAAATTTTTCAGGGGGAGGGGAGGGGGCAGGGAGATGGCAGAAGCAGATGGATATTCAGGTTGACAGAAAATGAAAACCTGCCTTCATCTTGCTTTCATTAGTCTTCATTATATGACCACGACAGCTTTAATTGCTGCCCTGCATACATAAGTAATAAAAATGTAAAATGTTTAAATGAACTGTGGCTCCCAAAAGCCATTATAAAAGATTAATGATGAGTACTCTTTGCTAACTTAAACGTCTTCAAGAAACACATCTGAGCAGCCCTTGTGGTTAAGATGATATTAGAACAATATTTGCCGGACCACTTGTCTCAAACCATTATGCACCAAGCTTTGATGGTTTTGATTATTCCGTCTTTAGCTAGTCTGAATTATAGACATATTTGATTCCAGTTTACTCATTCCTGACAAGTTATCCTGCTCCTGCAATCCAAAGAAAGAGTCTTCAGGTACTCATAGTTGTCTCTGTCTTCGAGAGTTGCTGATGCTTTCTTCGATCATTTTTACTGCTAAAGTCAATGAACATAGACTCTAGAAATTATTGTGCTAATTAACACAGTATCCAGCTGAAGGGGAAAATACACAGTCTTTTCTATTTAAATTGGAAGCACTACCAAGACCCATCTTTGAACTGGCATTTTCCCATGAGGGGCACAAGTTTGACTCTGTCTGAATTCAGACGTGAGAGTGGAGTTTTATTTCTGAAAGGGGGGCAAAGGAAAGCCAAGCTTTGGCATAGTTTTGGCCACCCACCTCTCATTTAACTTAGAAACCCATCTTTCAGGTAAAGCAAATGCTTAAGCAGAGGTGAGTGTACTGACTCTTGCCTTCTCAACTGCTACCACTCAGTCTTTCTTTCATGTTCTACCAGCATCTTCACCACTGCGTCTACTTGGCACAATGGACTACCATGCAAAGAACTGTAAGTCAGCCCCAGCCCGTTGGCTCATGCATCCATGCTCCGCACACACAACAGCACAGGTTTCAAAAGTAGTGTAGCCCTGGTCCACTATGCCCACTGGAAGAAGTTACACCTCTTGGTAAAGCGCAGCTTTGGGATGAGCCTAGGTAGTGGATTTTCACTGTGCTCCATCTCTGGGTGGAGAAAAGGGTCAGACTGCCTGAACCTTGCACGCACGGCCAACAGAGCAGGGGAAGGATGACCGAGCTAAGGTGGCCTTCTATTCTTCTCTCCCTGTTGTCTACAGGCAACAACCAAACTTCTCACATGGGGACTAACAGCTTTTCCATGGACAAGCACCTCGCTTGCGAAATCAACTAGATTCTTGACAGCTACGCATCTGTGGGAATGAAGAGATCTGCACAGGCAAGTTGAACTTCTTCTGCGTGGTGTACTCCGACGTTTGGCTTTCAATCCAATTTTCAGTTAATACTAACAGATTTGGGAAGACTTGTAAAACTTGATACTCTGAGGCATAAACCACTTTCTTGCTACTTAGGATTGAACTAGGGTTTTCATAAATGGCAGGAATTTGCTGGCTGCAGAGCTGCTGTATGCCATCCTTTCCAGTGTCACTCCTGGAAGCCAATAACTAGACTGGGGGACCACCAAATGATATATCTCTATATTCCTTTCTGCTTTAGTGCTCCTCTCACTATATTCCACTCAATGTTGACTTTCATAATACAGCCTCCTCTGCCAGGAGTAGATTATATTGGCTACTTAAGATCCTCCTGGCCTTCACCAGGTCTCCCACACAATGATGTCCAAATTTTCACATTTCCCGTTCCACTCCTATTAGGTCTCTGGGCTCATTTCGGTACACATGGTCCCATTTCTATTTCCTGACCACCGTTTGGAAGCTGCCTCCCTAATATGTCTGGCTCCTGGGCTCTTGTCTCTTCCTGCACAGTCTTCTGGGCTGGTCCCATTCCAACCTGTAGACCAGAAACTTTTCCAAGACTATTCCCTTTCCAGTGCTGCAAAAAACCCCCAACAACCACCAAATCTATTCTCTGTTCAGCATCACAGAACAGACTGATACAATTAGGACCACAGGGTTAATTATATTGCGGGAGGGCAGGTTAAGATTGCTGTTCCCGAGAAGAAGAGCAAGATGCCGGAGAAAGAGGAGCATAGCTTAGTGTTGCTATTTCACAGCTGGCTGAGCAAGAACTCGGCTCTACTCTTCCCAGCCTAAGAAGCAGAGGCAGGAGCCCCAGGGCATGGAGAACAGCTTGCCAGGTCTTTTAAATCAGTGTCAGGGGGAGCAGGAGGAGCTCCTTCCCCTCTCTGCCTCCTCCTCCTGTAGGGGAAACTCCTCGGGATGGTGCTGGGTCTCCTGCAACTCTTCTCCTGCTGCTGCAGCTGCCCTGGAAGCCCCCAGACGTTCCCAGCAGAGTCTGGACGGCTGCTTTGGTGACAACCTGGGCTCAATTTAATGAGAACGTTCACGTTCACTTGCTATGCTGGCAGCCCGCCAGCATATTTTCTTGAGGCACATAAGAGAGAGAAGGGAAATGGTGATTTTTTTAACAGCTTCTTTTTTTTTTTTTTCATCCAGCCAAACCTGACTGGAATTTCATGGATGAAAGAAAAGGCACTTCTCTAGCCCAGGGGCTTTGTCCCTGCCAAATTATAAGGGCCTGCTGCAAACAATGGAGGTGTTAGAGCTTCTAAAATAATAAAAATGTTGAAAGAATCTTTTATAACGGAAAATATTAGGCAACCTAAATCTCGGGCCAGCTGGTAGCGGGCAGTATAATATAAGCTCTTTGGAGGAGAGCTGTGCAAATAATGGATTTTCAGAATTTCTCTTCTCCCACTCCCCGCTCCAAGTTTGAACTATTTTAGCTATTTTCTCCAGCTGAAATTATTTGCCAAATTCAGCCAGTTGCTAAATTCTCCTCAAATTTTTCTTTTCTCTGTCAACAGGTTTCTTGTAAAAAAAAACCCATTCTCCCACCTCCAACTTGGAATTTCAGCATTTACCAGTGACACAGTTAGGAAGAAATCTGCCTGTGGTCAGCTCTTTCTTTTTTTGCCATGTTCTTGTCAGAGCTCACACGTTACAGTAACCAAGCTGGCCTGATAGCTGCGCCTGGCAGCATGCAGGGGAGATTTTCCGTTCGTCTCCACCGCCCCCAGATCGGCCTGCGCTGGGCTGTGAGCCTTTGCACAGTGTGGGGCTGGAGCTTCATTAGGTTGTGGTTTTCAAGCTGAGTCTTCACTGGACCAGTTCATAATGATGATGTTGCTGGTGTCAACTGCAGACCAGATGTTGCACCTCAGTGCCTTGCCACCGGCGGGGAGAGCCTTGAGGCGACACGGGAGGTGGGAGGCTTTAAGCGCTCAAAGCCATTGATCCTGCGGCGTTTCTTGTATCCGTGCAGGTGTTAGCCATGCTATCCTGGCCAAATCCCATTCTGGCGCATCACCAGCTCTGGCAGTTTACCTACTTAAAATCACCTCTGTGCTTCTAATTGCAGTTGTTGTTCCTCGCTTCCCTTCTTTAGCAACAGATTTGTGCATTAACGGCTGGTGGATGCCTGCTGCATCCCTGCCCTGCTACTCCAGGGGACGGCGAAGCCATCCTTGCCCGGGCAGTCTCTGATAGCCTTTGGGATCAGCAGCAGCCCCACGCACAGGGTGGGAAGGCAGCTGGCCCGCAGTGCCGGACAGAAATGAGAGAGACTTGAGGTGAGGCTGCAGCAGGCCTTCCCGTGGCAGCAGGGCACCATAAATGTATTTAAAGAAGCTGCCTGAGCCCTAAAATGTGGTTCCAAAGTAATGAAATGTGGTTGTTTGGCAGTGGCAGACACTGCCTTGCTTTCAGGGGCTGCTTTATGACTATTAGTGTAACATAGCCCTTCCAAAACGTCTCTTGTTTCTTTCTTTTTAGTTATTAAACCTATCCTCTGAGAGGCTGAGACAAATTTTCAAAGAGAATATTCAGGTCTTCTGTTTGGGGCTTTAACTGAATTGTGCAGTGCGAGTGCATACTATTAGAGAACCTATAAACCGCAGGACCAGACAGATAATGTAGGTACCCATGTTCGAAAACAGAATACTGAAAATTTGGCCAAGAAAGAACTATTAAAACAAATGAATCTCTGGTGGGATTTAAAGTCAAGCAAAACTCTTAGCATGAATGTAATCTCTTTCTGTTGGTAGTGGCGTTGCATCTTGGTTGGAAGCTGTTGCTCCGCAGCAAGCCGCGGCCAGCGAGCCCTTTGTTCACGTCTAGCGCAGCATAAACTGAGCTGGGCAAACCCTGGCTTGGGTTACGGCCCCGCAGCCGCAGGGATTTCCATCGGGGTGGGCTTGGATCCACGGCACTTAATCGCATCGGCAGAGCAAGGAGGACTCAAGACCACCGGGAACAAAGGCACTGCTCGGAGCTTCGGCAAGGTCTGTAAAGTTCAGCCACAAAGGAGGGTTAAGCCAAAGCCTCCCATTCAGCAGTTTGGCTGTAAACATTGTACACAACCAAAGCCGAAATACTAGTTTTTCCATTGTCCTCTCGACATAGCTACTTCAGACATTATACCCCTTTTCTTTTCAATCTGGGAAACGGGGTGCATTCCCCGTCCGAAGCTCTGAACAGAAAACTCCTCCTGAAGCTTCTTTTTGCCATTTGAAATCACGATGGAAGTGTACAGAGGAAGGATCATGCTGTAGCTATGGGCCTTCTAAAATAATTGCTTCATGCATAAATATTGATACTCAGCACTGGCTTCTATTTTTACACAGGATAACTGAAAAAATATACATATAAAGCTTAAGAAAGAATATCTTCTTAAAATAAGAAGCAAAACCAACCTTCAGCACAAACATCAATGTCAAGAAAAAAAAACCCAACAAAATAAAACAGGAATTATTTTAAGACGTGTTCCTTTCTATTTTTTCAACCTTTTATCATTATTCTACCTGCAAGTAAAGCCTCGACAAGGATTACTTTGGGAATCTTTGAGACTGTGTAAATATGTATTGTTGCTAGGTTGTGAAGCATCCCAGCTCCAAGCCACACAAGCTGCACACGTTAGCAGAGTAGGAATGAAGCTAGCAAAGGCCACAGGATCGGACTGAGCAGAGGCTGGCTCTTCGTCACATCGATCTTGATGGCTGTAGAAGGCAGCAGCCGGTGATGGCCTGATTCCTCCTGGTGGGAGATGTACCCACCAAGCAGATCCACCCATTTATGTGCAGGAGCAAGTGGCAGGGATACCTGCTTTGGGTAGTACCTGGTCTAGGAACTTGCAATACTGCAAGACTAGACACAGCAGCATTGATACTTTGCTCAAACCTTTCCAAACATGGTCATTACACCTGCATGGAGATTTCTTCTTCACCTTGTTCAGTCCCCTGCAGACTGCAGTCTGGGATATTGCGATGACAGGACAGGATCTGGCCTCAGCAGTTTGGTCCATTTGGGCAGCAGAGAGTCTTCTTGAGCCTGTTGAGCTTCACTGGCTGGAGAAAACCTCCAACAGCCTGGTGACAGTCTGTACGGTGAGATCTGCCTGACTCAGTGTCTGCTGAGTGACTCACCAGTCACTCATCTGTTGCCTACCTGGCAGCGTCTGTTAAAGCCTTTCACCGCGTGCTTCTGGTTTCTCCACTTGCTTTGCACCATCCGAAATGAGATGCCTCCCAGAGCCGGCTGAGACAACATGTTTCTCTCTCCAGATTTTGCCTCTGCAGGATTCACACCAGCAGAAGCCAGGAGGAGGAAATTATGGGATTGCCACCACTGTGCTCCCTGTGGCATGCAGAGAAGTCACTGACCTGCTGAAGGAAGAGGAACAGACTGGGACGCCAAGGGAAGCAGGCATGACATCAGACCCACAAGTTCAGCCAAATGTCCCAGGCCAGGATGGGTGGCTGATAGGCCTTGCAATGCCGATAATCAGCATCTACGAGCCCAAGTACGTGGCCAGACGGAGCCTGGAAATCAGCTAGGATGAGAGTGATGCAACTTCACCTCTCTAAAGAGCCAGGATGGGGCTGGAGTGCACGAGCTTTTTTCTTCTGCAAGAGAGCCAAAGTGCAGCGTGTGCAGCGCAGCTACTGCACTAACTCTTCTTTTGACTGCAATAAGCCGGTTGTCCTCCATTCCCTTTACTCCCTCAGTGTTTCTTGCACAATATAACTTTGATCATAAAGCTCTGGAGAAGCAGGATTTTGAGCCCAATTCTGATCTCACTTATTCTGGCATAATTCAGGAATAACTACAGTTATAATTGTAGAAGACCAAAATCAGTCCAGTTTGTTTTAACTGGGCAAAATTTGTGATCTGCAGAAAGAAAATAGTCCAAGATGTGAACAACAGAGCCAGTTGAAGAAGGAGATTTTTTTTTTTCTCCTCCATAGTTCAGTATTTTTTGGGTAGCTCTTTAACTGAAAAAATAGTTTTGTGGGGAAAAAAAAATCCTACAGTATCTAAACATTTGGCATTATGACGCAAAATTTTACAGAAGAAAACAAAAGTTGGAAAATTCCCATCAGCTGAAAATAGTACTGATACTGTCTCCAGTGGCAACTTGTATTAGAAGACAGAATATGACAATGCTGAGATGTGTGGTTTCACTTATTACAGAGCACTTACTGAACTCCATTGAGTAATGTCAAAAAGATACTCAGAAAACAGAGCTGAAGAACACTGCTCTTTTCCCATCCTCATCTGGAAGGTTAGTGCTGAGGAACGGCATCCAGCAGGCAAGATTTCTGTACACAGGCCTGGACCTCTGACGCTGCCATGCTCAGTCAGCTACAAAGCAACCGGGAGCTCAGAAAGCCCTCCAAGGGTCAGCATCACGCTGTGACTGCCATCTGCGCAGGTCTGGTTTCAGGACCCCCTGAAGCAGGAACCCTCCTCTGCTCTTCGTGATTGCCCCGGAGTGGCTGGACCCTTAGCAGCTCGCCGGGACGCACACACAGCATGCGGCATGCTGACAGCACAGCTGGGGAACTTAGGAAGCTGTTGACGTGGTGCCTCGCCAAAGTACGTCTGCGTGCCAAGCTACAGGCAGCCACGGTAGAAGAAGGCGGGAGGAGAGAGGAACCCCAGGCACTGACTGGGTTTATCTTCCAACCGAGTATCAGCCCAGATTAACTGCATGTGTGACCACAGAGGCTTAAACTTGTTCCTTGTCATAGTTACGAAGTGTGGCTGTAAAGCACGAAAAATCCTAGGAACAAAGATTATTTAGAGCCTTCACATCATACAGTGCAGTGTTGTGTCGTGCGACTCACTGGGTTTAGTAAACGAGAGGCTTTATGTGCAGTCAGCCCTTCCAAGCACATTAAAGAAAGGCCCAAAGAGACTAAAATCTTGATTACTTGGATCAAAAAATCCCAAGTGATTTTGACCACTTCTGGGGTGCATCAAGAGGAGTGTGGCCAGCAGGTCAAGGGAGGTTCTCCTACCCCTCTATTCTGCCCTAGTGAGGCCCCATCTGGAGTACTGTGTCCAGTTCTGGACTCCCCACTTCAAGAAAGATGAGGAGCTACTGGAGAGAGTCCAGCGCAGGGCTACGAGGATGATGAGGGGACTGGAACATCTCTCCTACGAGGAAAGGCTGAGGGAGCTGGGCTTGTTCAGCCTGGAGAAGAGAAGGCTGCGAGGGGACCTTATAAATGCCTATAAATATCTGAAGGGTGGGTGTCAGGAGGATGGGGCCAGACTCTTTTCAGTGGTGCCCAGTGA